>Ga0193962_1000251_pt1 | contig 24438 bp, 18 predicted proteins | sample FB_5_MG_FD_140335 | JGI IMG/M metagenome (GOLD analysis project Ga0193962, IMG submission 140335) | Microbial mat bacterial communities from the Broadkill River, Lewes, Delaware, United States - FB_5_MG | ecosystem: Environmental > Aquatic > Freshwater > River > Microbial mats | place: USA... | reverse complement strand
TCATATAAATGGGTATGTAGAAATCCTGATTCTCATACTAGACATATATTTAAAGAGTCTTTAGATAAAGCAAATTATCCTGATTGTGATACTTTTGATGTTACTTCGGAAGTTACAAGTGCTACAACTATTGTTCAAACAGTTTTACATTCAGATAAAGATGAAACACCAACTGTATCAATTGTATCAAGAAATGCTATTGAGTCTTTATTAAAAGCAGGAGCATTATACGAATCGAGAATTGGAAATCAAAAAATGACTAGAAAACTATATATTGCATATAGAAAAGATAGAAAGCACGATGCATTTATTGAAAATGTAGTTGATTATCTTTTAAAAATTAAATAGTCATAAAAATAAAATTATTATTAGGGTAATTCCTAATAATTATTTAATAAATCTTACTTATATAGTATAATATAGCCACTTATTTAAAAGGCTATAAATGAACTCAATTGACAAAATAGAATTAACATATCTCAAACTTGAAGACCATAAAAATATTGTTTTATTAATGAATGATGAATACAAGCATTTAGATGATTCAAGTTGGACTTATGAAGAATTTTCTACACTCTTATCTAAATTTCCAAAAGGTCAAGTTGGTATAAAAATCAATAATGAACTTGCTGGATTTGCACTTAGTATTGTTGTTGACTACAATAAATTTGATGATTCACATACTTATAAAGAAATCACAGGGAACTACTCTTTTGATACTCATACAGACAATGGGGATACACTTTATGGTGTTGATGTTTTTATAAATAAAAAATATAGAGGCTTAAGACTTGGAAGAAGACTTTATGAATTTAGACAAGAACTTTGTGAAGAATTAAATTTAAGAGGAATTATTTTTGGAGGAAGACTTCCAAATTATAAAAAATATTCTGAAACTTTAACTCCAAAAGAATATATCTCAAAAGTTAGAGCAAGAGAGATTTATGACCCTGTTCTTAATTTCCAACTTTCTAATGATTTTTATGTAAAAAGAGTATTAAAAAATTATCTAGAAGGTGATATAGATAGTTGTGAATATGCTTCTTTACTAGCTTGGGATAATATCTATTATGCTAAGCCTTCAATTGTTCCAATGCCACAAAAAACTGTTATTAGATTAGGTCTTATTCAATGGCAAGTTAGGCCTTATAAAAACATTGAAGAAGTATTAGAACAAGCAGAATATTTCGTTGATGCTGTTTCAAACTATAGAAGTGATTTTGCCCTTTTCCCTGAATTTTTCAATGCTCCATTAATGGCTGCTTTTAATCATTTAGGTGAGGCTGAAGCAATAAGAGAATTAGCAAAATTTACACCAAAGTTTAAAGAAGAATTTTCTCGTTTAGCAATTGCATATAATATTAATATAATTACAGGAAGTATGCCAGAGCTTGTTGATGGAGATTTATATAATGTTGGTTTTGTATGTAAAAGAGATGGTTCAGTTGAAAAATATGCAAAAATACATGTAACTCCTGATGAGAAAAAAGTTTGGGGATTAAAAGGTTCAAATGAAATAAAAACATTTGATACAGACTGTGGAAAAATCGGTGTTCTAATTTGTTATGATAGTGAATTCCCTGAATTAGGAAGAATGTTAGCAAAAGAAGGAATGGATATATTATTTGTTCCATTTTTAACAGATACTCAAAATGGTTACTCAAGAGTAAAAATTTGTGCTCAAGCTAGAGCTGTTGAGAACGAATGTTACGTGGCAATTGCTGGATGTGTAGGAAATCTTCCAAAGGTTGCTAATATGGATATTCAATATGCTCAATCAGCTGTATTTACTCCTTGTGATTTTGCTTTTCCACCAAATGGAATAAAAGCAGAATCTACTCCAAACACTGAAATGATTTTAGTAGCAGATGTAGATGTGGAGTTATTAAAAGAGCTTCATAGTTTAGGAAGTGTAACTAATTTAAAAGATAGAAGAACAGATATTTATGAAGTTGAATTAAAATATAAAAGTTAGAATATTAAAATATAAAAGTATTAGAGTAAATCTCTAATACTTAAGACCTTCTTTTAACAAGGCTTTTCTTATATTCTGAACTTGTACATGCTTATTTTTACACCATTGTGGAGCTAATAAACTACTATCCTCAATTCCTGCTGTTACTCTTTGAACAGAAACATTTTTGGGTAATTTTTTTATTGATTTAACAACAGTATCTATATACAATTCTTCTGTTATTGGTATAAAATTACCTTTTTTATAATCTTTCGTTAAAAGTGTATTTTTTACAACATATAAAGGATGAAATTTAATTGAATCAATATTTAAAGCTAGAGTTTGATTAAAAGATTCTAGCATCATTTCTTGGTCTTCATCAGGCAAACCATAAATTAAATGTCCACAAACTTTTAGACCTCTATCTTTTGTTTTTTTAATCCATTTTCGCATAGTATGGGCATCATCACCACGATTTATTTTTTCTAAAGTTTGATCATAAAAAGATTGAATTCCATATTCAACCCAAATCTCTTTATCTTTATTTAACTCTTCTAAAAAATCCAAAATTTCATCAGTCATACAATCAGTTCGTGTTCCAATTGAGAGTCCAACGACATTATCAAAAGATAAGGCTTTAGTATACAAAGCTTTTAAAGTTTCAAAGGGAGCATAAGTATTTGTAAAAGATTGGAAATAAACTATAAACTTTTTTGTTCCAAATTTATTTTCTAATCTTTGTTTTGTTGCCTCAAATTGTAATTGTAGTTGTTTTAACTGCATATCCAAAAATGGGTTTTCATTAACTCTTGGATTTAATTTAAAAGAAGGTTTCTTCTCTTGAATATTTGGAGAGAATGAATCATTTTCACAAAAAGTACAGCCACCCTTGGCTACTGTTCCATCAATATTTGGACAAGTAAAACCACCTATTGAAATAGGTACTTTATAAATAGTTTCACCATATTTTTGTCTAAAATATCGCCCAATAGTAAGAACTTCTTTATTATTATATTTTTTTAAAACTGTTTTATTTTGTAACGAAATAGTCACCGTCAAAGCTCTCCAAGGCATAATTTCTGTCATTTCCTATTGAGTTTTTTAAGTCTTCAATAGAAAGATATTCTAAAGTGTCAGCTTCGATAAATTCGCAAACCTCTTCTTTACTCATATTATTTGAAATAAGTTCTTCTTTAGTTGGAGTATCAATACCATAATAACAAGGAAATTTAATTTCTGGACTTGCTACTCTAAAGTGAACTTCTTTAGCTCCTGCATCTTTTAGCATTCTAACTATTCTTTTTGAAGTAGTTCCTCTTACAATTGAATCATCAATTACAAGTAAAGACTTCCCTTGAATTAAAGATCTCATAGGTGAAAGTTTCATTCTAACTTTCATGCTTCTTTTTTCTTGCGTAGGCTCGATAAATGTTCTTCCAACATAATGATTTCTAATAATCCCATATTTAAAAGGAATACCACTTTGTGCAGCATAACCTAAAGCTGCTGGAACTCCTGAGTCTGGAACAGGAACTACCATATCATACTTAATAGTCGATTTTTCATCATTTTTAGCTAAAGTTTTTCCCATATTTTCTCTTGTTTCATAAACAGTTTTTCCATCTATTAGAGAATCAGGACGTGCAAAATATACATATTCAAAAGCACAAGGTCTAAACTCAGGTTCAAATAATTGAATTGATTCTGGTTCATCACTATGTTTTGAGAAAATCAACATTTCCCCTGGTTTTACATCTCTTACAAAAGTAGCATCTACAAGTTCAAAAGCACAAGTCTCACTAGCAACTATATATCCACCTGATTTTAATTTTCCTAAAGATAAAGGTCTAATTCCATATCTGTCTCTAATTACAAATTGCTTATTTCTAGATTGAATAATAAAACAGTATGCTCCAATAGTTTTATCCAAAGCATGAATAATTCTATCTTTTAATTTATCCTCAGGACTTTTTGCAATAAGATGAATAAGATTTTCAGTATCCATATCTGTTTGAAAAATAGAGCCATTGTCGATTAATTCTTTTCTAATCTCTTTTTTATTGATTAAATTACCATTATGTACAATTGATATTTCACCAAGTTTATATCTTGCAAAAACAGGCTGAGCGTCTAAAATAGAATCTCCACCTGCTGTTGAATATCTATTATGGCCAATTGCCATATTACCTTTTAAGTATGTTAAAGCATCTTCATTAAATACATCAGATACCAAACCTCTATCTTTTTTAGTAAAAATCTTGCCACTACAAGATGAAGAAATTCCCGTTGCTTCTTGTCCTCTATGTTGCATAGAAAAAAGAGCTAATGAAGCCAGTCTTGCCGCGTTTTCATTTCCGTATATACCAACTATTGCACACATTTATTTAACCTTTAAAAAAATAAGAAGTGAAAGTGTAAAATATCTTTTTATTTTTCATGTTTTAGATTTTTTATAGACCTAGACAGTCATTAATAGAATAAAGTCCTGGTTCTTGATTTACTAGCCATTTAGCTGCTTTTATTGCACCTTTTGAGAAAGTATTTCTCGAAGTTGCTGTATGATGAAGTTCTATAAATTCACCATCATTATATAAACCTACTGTATGACGCCCCACAATATCACCACCACGTAAAGACATAACACCAATTTCATCTTTAGTTCTTGCACCAATCACACCATCACGACCTGAAACTCTAACTGCATCTAATTCTAAATCTCTTGCACGTGCTGCATGCTCTGCTAGAGTAAGAGCTGTTCCTGATGGTGAATCAACTTTATGTCGGTGATGTTGTTCTACAACTTCACAATCAAAATCTTTTAAAGCTTTTGCAGCTAAAGAAACAAGTTTATTTAATACAGCCACTCCTAAACTCATATTTGTAGCATATAAAACTGGAACTTTTTTAGAAGCCTCTAAAAGAAGATTTTGTTGATGCTTATTAAATCCAGTTGTTGCAATAACTAAAGGTTTTGTCCCACCATTTTCAACAATTTCTTCAAGTAAACTTTGAGTTGCCGCAGGAGCAGAAAAATCAATAATTACATCAGAAGAGTCTAAAAGAACTTTCATATCATTTGTAACTATAGTTCCTTCAGGAACTACTTTTTTTAAGTCATCAAAAACGTGGCAAGCCGCTAGTTTTGTTTCATTATCAATTTCTAAATCATCAATTAATAGTGAACCTACTCTACCCGTACTTCCAACAATTCCTACATTAACCATACTTTTATCCTAAATATTCAATAATATTAACAGCTGCTGTTGAACCATCACCAGAAGCACATACTACTTGTTTTGCTGCATCAATTCTAACATCACCTGCTGCATATAATCCTGGAACATTTGTTCTCATTCTTAAATCAACAATTATTTCGCCTTGCTCATTTGTATCACATAAAAAAGTTCCATCATCTTGTTTTAAAGGATCATTTAATACATCACGTCCTACAAATACAAATACACCAGGAACTGGTAAATCTCTAATAGTTCCATCAATTTTTGATTTTACTTTTAGACCAGTAACTCCCATATTGTCACCATAAACTTCTTCAATATCTACATTTGTTACTTCTTCAATATTTTCACAAGCTTTCATATGTTCAATTGTACTTGGTGCTGCTCTATATGTATCACGTCTATGAACTAGATATACTTTTGAACAAGTTTTTGCAAGATAAACTGCTTCTTCAAGTGCCGAATCACCACCACCAACTAAAGCTACTTCTTTTCCTTTATAGAAAAAACCATCACAAGTTGCACAAGTTGAGATTCCTCTTCCAAAGAATTTATCTTCACCTTGGAATCCTGCTCGTCTTGGAACTGAACCAGTTGCTAATAAAACAGATTTAGCTTCTTGTTTTTTACCATCAGCAGTTTCAAGAGTAAAAATATCACCCTCTTTTGTTACTTTTGAAACTTGATTCATTTCATGTTTAAGACCAAATCTTTGACACTGTTCAAGCCAGTTTTCCATTAGTTCCATACCAGTCATAACATTACCTTGTCCAGGATAATTTTCAATTTCTGAACTTCCTGTAATTTGACCACCTGGTAATCCCATTTCAAACATTGTAACGTTTTTTAAACCACCTCTAGTTGCATATAAACCAGCCGTAAGACCCGCAGGTCCACCACCAATAATTGCTAAATCTAACATGTGTAATCCTTTTTGTGTTATACCAAATGAGAAAATAATATCATTATACTCTCATTTATTATGAAGGCACAATAATACTCAAATATTGTTAAGTATTAGGTTAAATAATCCAAAGACAAACGATAATTTTTATCATCTAGTAATTTTTATTGTATTTAACAATATAATCCCTAATAGATAACTTTTATTGTATCTTTATTCAATTTTTTTTAACTAATTTTAAGTTATTATATATTTTCAAAAGGACAATAATGGATTTATTAGATAGTTTTATATCATCTGCCTCTGGTTTTATTTGGGGTTTACCAATGTTAGTATTACTTGTTGGAACTGGTTTATACTTAAGTATTAAGTTAAAAGGAATGCAATTCTGGGCTCTAGGCCATGCAATTAAACTGATTTTTAAAAAAGAAAAAGATGGAGAAGGTGATATTACACATTTTCAAGCCTTAATGACAGCACTAGCTGCAACTGTAGGTATTGGAAATATAGTAGGAGTTGCAACAGCAATTACTTTTGGAGGTCCTGGAGCTGTATTTTGGATGTGGGTAACGGGACTTGTGGGAATGGCTACAAAATATTCAGAAGCAATATTAGCTGTAAAGTATAGAGAAAAAGGCAAAAATGGTTATAAAGGTGGTCCAATGTACTATCTTGCAAATGGTTTAAATATGCCAAAACTAGCCTTTTTCTTTGCACTTTTCACAGTTTTAGCATCTTTTGGTATTGGAAATATGACACAATCAAATGCTGTAGCAAATGCTTTGTTTTCTCAATTTTCAATTCCTACTTGGGTTAGTGGAATCGTTTTATTAACAATAACTTCATTTGTGATTTTAGGTGGAATTAAATCAATTGGTAAAACCACTTCTTTTTTAATTCCTTTTATGATTGTTGTATATCTATCAACTTCACTTCTTATCATAATTACAAACTATGACAAAGTTCTTGATGCTTTTGGACTTATTTTTTATCATGCCTTTAATCCTATAGCAGCTGGCGGTGGATTTGCAGGAGCCGCTGTTGCAGCTGCTATTAGATACGGAATAGCAAGGGGAGTTTTCTCAAATGAATCAGGTCTAGGATCAGCGCCAATTGCAGCAGCTGCTGCAAAAACCAATGATCCCGTAAAGCAAGCTCTTGTTTCTATGACACAAACTTTTATTGATACTTTACTTGTTTGTACAATGACCGCACTTATAATTCTTATGGCACCTGTTTGGACAACAGGAGGAAATGCTGCTGAACTTACTTTAAAAAGTTTTGAATTCTTTTTAGGTGATGCAGGAGCACTTATTGTTGTACTTGCTACCATTCTTTTTGGATACTCTACAATTTTAGGTTGGTCATATTATGGAGAAAGAGCCTTTGAATATATTTTTGGTGATAAATCAATCAAAATATACAGAATAGTTTTCATAAGTTTTATACTTGTAGGAGCCATGATGGAATTAAAACTTGTATGGAATTTCTCAGATTTAGCAAATGGACTTATGGCTATTCCAAATTTAATAGCATTACTTTTATTATCTAAGGTAGTTTCAGAAGAAACTAATAGATATTTTAAAGCAAAATAATATTTTAAGAAAAGAGAATGTAATTTTCTCTTTTCTCTTTTCTCTTTTTCTTCTTTTTTCAGTTTTTTTCTCATTTTTTTAGATCAAATTTCAATTTTTTTACTTTTTTACCAATTTTTTAATGTAAATTAATAAAAAATATTAGTTTTTTTATTAAATATCACTTTTAGGTCATTTAGACGCATTAGAATTCTCCCAAATTATCAAAAGGAGAAGAAATGGAAAAAATAATTGAAGCCTTTACAGGAGTTACACCAGAAGGTAAGAAAAGTAGGACTCCAGCAAGACTGGACAAACTTTTAACTGGAACTGGAGTAGTTTTAGCAATATTTATGATGGCTCATATGTTTTTCGTATCTACAATTTTACTTGGTGAAAAAACAATGTACACTGTTACAAAAATGTTTGAACTGGATTTTATGTTTGAGGGTGGTTTACCTTTTATTATAAGTATCTTTGTTGCAATCATTACAGCAATACTTGTTGTTCACGCAATCTTAGGAATAAGAAAGTTCCCAACTTCGTATAAAGCATATATAAGAATCAAACAACATGCAAAAATGATGAAACACTCAGATACATCAATGTGGATGTTCCAATGGATAAGTGGTTTAATGATGATGTTTTTGGCAAGTATACATTTATATATTATGTTTACTCAACCTCAAAACATTGGTCCATATGCAAGTGCAAATAGAATTGTAAATGAACATATGTGGCTTTTATATATGGTTTTATTAATCTGTGTTGAATTACATGGTTCTATTGGACTTTATAGAGCGGCAATGAAATGGGGATGGTTTGATGGTGAAAATCCAAAAGAAACTAGAAAGAAAATGATTAAAGCTAAAAAAATGGTAAGTTATTTTTTCTTAACTTTAGGAGCTATAACATTGTTAGCATATATAAAAATCGGTATTGAAAAAGGTGATTCTCTTCCTATGAAGTATTCTCCAACAACTTATCAAGAAATTATTAAAAAGTAAGGGACCTATAATGAATATTAAATATTGTGATGCATTAGTAGTTGGTGGTGGATTAGCAGGATTACGTTCTGCTGTTGCTGCTGCACAAAAAGGATTAAGTACAACTGTATTAAGTTTAGTTCCTGTAAAAAGGTCTCATAGTGCCGCTGCTCAAGGTGGAATGCAAGCTTCTTTAGGAAATGCAAAAATGAGTGAAGGTGATAATGAAGATGTTCACTTTTCAGATACAGTAAAAGGAAGCGATTGGGGATGTGATCAAGAAGTTGCAAGAATGTTTGTAACAACTGCACCAAAAGCAATTAGAGAATTAGCAGCATGGGGTGTACCTTGGACAAGAATTAAAAAAGGTAATCATGATGCAGTTATAAATACAAAACTAACAACAATCTTTGAAGATGATAATAAGCATGGTCTTATTAACTCAAGAGATTTTGGTGGAACTAAAAAATGGAGAACCTGTTATACATCAGATGCAACAGGTCATACAATGCTTTTTGCAGTTGCAAATGAAGCTTTAAAATTAAATGTAAATATTGAAGATAGAAAAGAAGCAATTGCCTTGATTCATGAAGAAGGTAGATGTTATGGAGCTATTGTAAGAGATTTAATTACAGGTGAAATTATAGCTTATGTTGCAAAAGGAACTTTAATTGCAACTGGTGGTTATGGAAGACTTTATGAAACTACTACAAATGCAGTTATCTGTGAAGGTATTGGTACCGCTATTGCATTAGAAACTGGTATTGCAAAACTTGGGAATATGGAAGCTGTTCAATTCCACCCAACTCCTCTTTTCCCATCAGGAATTTTATTAACTGAAGGTTGTCGTGGTGATGGTGGAGTGTTAAGAGATAAAGATGGACATAGATTTATGCCTGATTATGAACCTGAGAAAAAAGATTTAGCATCAAGAGATGTTGTATCAAGAAGAATGGTTGAACATATTAGAAAAGGAAAAGGTGTTGATTCTCCATATGGAAAACATCTTTGGTTAGATATTTCAATTCTTGGTCGTGAGCATATTGAAAAAAACTTAAGAGATGTACAAGAAATTTGTGAATACTTTGCAGGAATTGATCCAGCTGATGAAGGTCAAAAAGGTTGGGCTCCTGTTCACCCTATGCAACATTACTCAATGGGTGGAATTAGAGTTAAACCTACAGGAGAGTCTCAAACATTAGCAGGTTTATTTTCTGCTGGAGAAGCTGCTTGTTGGGACATGCATGGATTTAATAGACTTGGAGGAAACTCAGTTTCTGAAACAGTTGTTGCAGGGATGATTGTTGGTAATTTCTTTGCAGACTATTGTGTAGAGAATCAAATTGATATTAAAACTTCTGTAATTGAAAAATTTGTATTTGAACAAGAATCTTATATGAAAGAGTTGATTGATAGAAAAGGTAGCGAAGACGTATTTAGAATTAAAAATAGAATGAAAAAATTAATGCAAGAATATGTTGGAATCTTTAGAGATGGAGAAGGCTTAGATAAAGCAGTTAATGAACTTGAAGAATTATATATCAACTCTAAAAATATTCAAATTAGAGATAAACAATTATATGCAAATCCTGAGTTAGAAGAAGCATATAGAGTTCCAATGATGCTTAAACTTGCACTTTGTGTTGCAAAAGGAGCTTTAGATAGAACAGAATCTAGAGGGGCACATACAAGAGAAGATTATCCAAAAAGAGATGATGCAAATTGGTTAAAAAGAACTCTTACTTCATGGGTAGATGGTGATACTATGCCAAAAGTTGAATATGAAGAATTAAATATTAACACTATGGAAATTCCTCCAGGATTTAGAGGATATGGAGCAAAAGGGAACTTAATTGAAAACCCACAAAGTGAAATTAGACAACAAGAAGTTGATGTAATGACGGAAAAACTTGAAGCAGAAGGTAAAGATAGATACGAAATTCAAGATGCACTTATGCCTTTCCCATTACAAGATGAATATAAAAGAAAAAATGTAAGATTAGGAGATAAGTAATGGCAAGAGAACTAACAATTAGAATCCTTAGATATAATCCACAGGATGCTGCTAATGGTAACAATTTAAGACCACGTTTTCAAGAGTATAAAATAGAAGAAACACCAAGTATGACAATCTATTTAGCTCTTACAAAAATTAGAGAAACTCAAGATGCGGGATTAGCTTTTGACTTTGTTTGTCGTGCTGGTATTTGTGGCTCTTGTGCTATGATGATTAATGGGCGTCCAAAACTTGCTTGTAGATGTTTAACAAAAGATTTACCAGAAGAGATTGTACTACTTCCTCTTCCTGCATTTAAACTAATAAAAGATTTATCAGTTAATACAGGTGTATGGATGGATGAAATGTCAAAAAGAGTTGAATCGTGGATTCACACCTCTGCTCAAACTGATATTGCACAAATTGAAGAGCCTATTGAACCAGAAGTTGCTGATGCAGTATTTGAACTTGATCGTTGTATTGAGTGTGGTATTTGTGTTGCTGGGTGTGGAACAAAACTTATTAATGAAGATTTTGTTGGAGCTGTTGGATTAAATAGAGTTGCAAGATTTGAATGTGATCCACATGATGACAGAACTGCAGATGATTTTTATGAGTTGGTTGGTGATGACAATGGTATTTTTGGATGTATGACACTATTAGCTTGTGAAGATACTTGTCCAAAACATTTACCTTTACAAAATAAAATTGCTTACATGAGAAGAAAATTAGCTACAGTTAAAGGTTCTTAATAAAGACTAATAACTACAAAAAACCTTATATATTAAATCAAAATCTAAAAAAGTCTTGAGAGTTTTCCTCTTAAGACTTTTTTTATTTATAAAGAAATATTCACTTTTCTTAATAAAACTACTTTTTTTACAAAAACATCACTTTTAGTTCATTTTAGAGGATTACAATTTCAACATAAAAAGAAATATTAATTTTTAAAGTTAAGTTTTCTTTAATTACAAAAAGGATTAACAATGGCTACAAGATTAGAACATGATTTAATTGGAGAAAAAGAAATTCCAATTAATGCTTATTATGGTGTACAAAGTTTAAGAGCACAAGAAAACTTTGCAATAACAGGGGTAACACTTTCTCAATTCCCAACTTTTATAACTTCACTTGCAAAAGTAAAAAAAGCAGCTGCATTAGCAAACTATGAATTAGAATTATTAAATGAAAAGAAAAAAGATGCAATTTGTGAAGCTTGTGATGAAATCATTGCTGGTAAATTACATGATCAATTTATTGTAGATGTGATTCAAGGTGGAGCTGGGACTTCTACTAATATGAATGCAAATGAAGTTATTGCAAATAGAGGATTAGAACTTTTAAAACATAAAAAAGGAGAATATAAATTCTTACATCCAAATAATGATGTAAATTTATCTCAATCTACTAATGATGCATATCCAACTGCATTTAGAATTGCATTATTTGAAAAAATTTATGAATTAATAGATTCAATGAAAGTTTTAAGAACAAGCTTTTCTAATAAAGCTATAGAATTTAATGATGTTATTAAAATGGGTAGAACACAACTTCAAGATGCTGTACCTATGACTTTAGGACAAGAATTCCACACTTATTTAACTATGATAAATGAAGATATTCAAAGATTAATTGAATGTCAACAACTTGTTAGAGAAATGAACTTAGGAGCTACTGCAATTGGAACAGGAATTAATTCACATCCTGATTATGCTTGTTTAGTTGAAGAAAAACTTCAAGAAGTTACTGGTCGTCCTTTCGTTACTGCAAAAGATTTAGTTGAAGCAACACAAGATACAGGTGCATATGTACAAATATCTGGTGTATTAAAAAGAGTTGCAACTAAATTATCTAAAATTTGTAATGACTTAAGACTTTTAAGTTCAGGACCAAGAACTGGATTTAATGAAATAAATCTTCCAGCTATGCAACCTGGTTCTTCAATTATGCCAGGGAAAGTTAATCCAGTAATTCCTGAAGTTGTAAATCAAGTTGCATTCCAAGTAATTGGAGCAGATGTTACTATTACAATGGCTAGTGAAGGTGGACAATTACAATTAAATGTATTTGAACCTGTAATTGCATACAACTTATTCAATTCAATTAATATGATGAAAAATGCAGTTGAAACACTTAGTGTAAAATGTATTGATGGAATCACAGCTAATAAAGAACGTTGTGAAGAGTTAGTATTACATAGTATTGGTTTAGTAACTGCTTTAAATCCTACTATTGGATATGAAAACTCTACATCTGTAGCAAAAGAAGCTTTAGATAGTGGAAGATCAGTTTATGAAATTGTTTTAGAAAGAGAATTATTAACAAAAGAAGAATTAGATGAGTTAATTAAGCCGGAGAATATGATTCAGCCAAGAATGGTTTGTAAAAAATAGTAAATTAAATATCAAATGAAGGAGATATTATGTTAATTTTAGAGGTTTTAGTTGTTATTATGGCTATATTTATTGGAGCTAGGTTTGGTGGTATTGGAATTGGATATGCTGGGGGATTAGGTGTTTTAGTTCTATGCTTATTCTTTGGTTTAGAACCAGGAAGTATCCCAATTGACGTTATTCTAATCATCATGTCAGTTATTGCAGCAATTGCAGCAATGCAAGTAGCAGGTGGATTAGATTATATGGTTAAAGTAGCAGAAGGTATTTTAAGAAGAAATCCAAAACAAATTACATATTTAGCTCCTGCCGTTACATATTTTATGACAATCTTAGCAGGTACTGGTCACACAGCTTACGCTACTTTACCAGTAATTGCTGAAGTTGCAAAAGAACAAGGAATTAGACCTTCAAGACCTTTAGGTATTGCAGTTGTTGGTTCACAAATTGCTATTACAGCATCACCAATCTCAGCAGCACTTGTATTCTTAAGTGGTATTTTAGAACCTCTTGGAGTTGGGTATATTGAAATCTTAGCTGTTACTATTCCTACAACTTTCGCAGCTGTTATGCTTACAGCATTTGTTTCAAACTTCTTAGGAAAAGACTTAATTGATGATGAAGTTTACAAAGAAAGATTAGAAAAAGGTTTAGTTAAATTAAGAGGTGAAACAAAAGTTGAAATCAAAAAAGGTGCTAAATTATCTGTAGCAATCTTTATTACAACTATCTTTGCTGTTGTTACTTACGCAACTCTAATTAGTAAAAAAGTTGCGGTTATTGTAGACCCTTCTTTACCTAGAAATGCAGCAATTATGGTATTCATGTTAGCTTGTGCATCATTAATTGTTTGGGCTTGTAAAGTTGACACAGGAAAAATTCTTAATGCATCAACATTTAAATCAGGTATGAGTGCTTGTATTTGTGTACTTGGTGTTGCTTGGTTAGGTACAACTTTTGTAGGAGCTCACATTGATGAAATCAAAGGTTTTGCAAGTACATTATTAAGTCAATATCCATGGATGTTAGCTGTTACATTATTCTTTGCAAGTATGTTATTATACTCTCAAGGTGCAACTACAAAAGCTCTTATGCCAGCGGCATTAGCTTTAGGTGTTGATCCAGTAACTGCGGTTGCATCATTTGCAGCAGTAAGTGCATTATTTGTATTACCTACATATCCAACACTACTTGCAGCTGTTGAAATGGATGATACAGGTTCAACAAGAATTGGTAAATATGTATTCAATCACCCATTCTTAATTCCAGGAGTTATGGCAATTACATTAAGTGTAATCTTTGGATTTATCTTAGGAAATATAATTTTATAATTGATTCAAAGAAATTTTAATCAACCATCAAAAGGAAGAGTAGCTTTTACTCTTCCTCAAATTCAATCAAAAAAATCACATTAAAGGAAAGTAAAATGACAAAAATCTTAGAAAAGATTACAGTATTAGCCTTAGTAGGAAGTTCTCTATTATTAGCAAAACCAAATGTTTCAATTCTTGCAACTGGTGGTACAATAGCTGGTGCAGGTGATTCTGCAATTAAAAGTTCTTACTCAGCAGGAGCTGTAACAGTTGATAAATTATTAGCAGCTGTTCCTTCTATTAATGACCTTGCAAATATTAAAGGTGAGCAAATTTCAAATATTGGTTCACAAGAAATGACAAACGAAGTTTGGCTAAAACTTGCTAAAAGAGTAAATGTTTTATTAAAAAAAGATGATGTTGATGCAATCATAGTTACTCATGGTACAGATACTATGGAAGCAACTTCATATTTCTTAAACCTTACAGTAAAAAGTGATAAACCAATTGTATTTGTTGGGGCTATGAGATCTGGTTCTTCTATGAGTGCAGATGGACCAATGAATTTATATAATGCTGTAAGCGTAGCAACTAATAAAGATACTGTAGGAAAAGGTGTTGTTGTAGTAATGAATGATGAAATTCATAGTTCAAGAGAAGTTACTAAAACTAATACTGCTTCTGTAGATACTTTTAAATCAGTGAATACTGGAAAAATTGGAACTGTTTATTATGGAAATGTACATTATTACATGAACCCTGTTAGAAAACATACATCTGCATCTGAATTTGATATTGAGAAAATTGATAGTTTACCAAGAGTTGATATTTTATACGCACATGCAAATGATAGTGATATATTCGTAAATGCAGCAGTTAAAGCTGGAGCAAAAGGAATTATTCATGCGGGTATGGGAAATGGAAATTTATTCCCAAGTACACAAGAAGCATTAGGAAAAGCTATTAAAAATGGTGTTGTTGTAGCAAGAACTTCAAGAGTTGGTTCAGGAAGAACGAATCTTGGAGGAGAAGTTGATGATAAAAAATATGGTTTTATTGCAACTGACAATTTAAATGCACAAAAAGCAAGAATATTATTAATGTTAGGTCTTACAAAAACTCAAGACAAAAAAGCATTACAAGATATGTACTTCAAATATTAATATAAAAGAGGGAAATTAAATTCCCTCTTCTATATATTTAGATAAAATCTCTTATTTAAAATAAGGAAATATCATGAAACTAAAAGTTTTTTTATTTTTAATAAGTCTTATTATATTATCAAATACCAACATTTTCGCAAACAGTAATAAAAATGTACTTATTATCAATTCATATCATAGAGGTTTTCAATGGAGCGATGACGTTTTAAATGGTATTGAATCAATTTTATACGATACCAAAGTTAATTCTACAGTTTGGTATATGGACTCAAAAAGAATATCCTCTAGCATTTACAATAAAGAGCTAAAAGACATATATAAACTACAACTTTCTAAAAGTAACTATGATTTAGTAGTTGCTATTGATAAATTTGCTTATGAATTTATATTACAAAACTATAGTGAGTTATTTACTGATGAACCCATCTTTTTTGTAGGTATTGAACAATTCTCTCAAAGCGAAGTAAAAAAATATAACTTAGAAGAAAAAGTATCAGGATTAGTTGAAAAAAGAGCTGTTAGTGATATGGTAAAAATGATATCTAAATTAATACCAAAGTTAAAAAAACTATATATTATTAATGATAAAAGTGAAAATGGAGATGATACTGACCCTTTTATTAAAAGTGCAATAAATGATTTAAACAACAAATTTGAGATTGAATATATAAGAAATTCAACTTTAGATGATTTAAAAGAAAAATTTTCAACCCATGTCTACAATGAAGCTGTTTTTTTTATTCGCTTTTATAATGATAAAAATGGAAATTTATATAGAAACAACCAAATTGCAGAGATGATAAATGCAAGTAAACTACCTGTTTTTACTACTGATACCTTGTTTATTGGAAAAGGTTCCACCGGTGGAAAACTAGTACCTATAAAAGATTTAGGAGAAAAAGCAGGAAGAGATATTGTAGGAATGTTAGAAGAATCCCTTTCAACTCCATTTGTTCAAACAGCAGAAGACTTTGAATATATTTTTGATTTTGAGAAAGTAAAAGAGTTTAGATTGCCAATAAATGCTTTGGGGGTTGATTATGAATATATAAATTATCCAGAAGGATTTTTAGATAAAAATCGACAATTTGTAGACTTTGTTTTTTTAATGTCTCCTTTTTTATTATTCTTAATTTTAGGACTTGTTCATAATTTATACCTTAGAATTAAAAATACTAAATTGCTTAAACAAAGAATGGAATTTGATAAGGTTTTATTAAATTCTATAAAAAATCCAATTGTATGGCAAGATGAAAAAGGTGAAGTTGTTGATTCAAATTCAAAATTCTGTGATTTTATGGACTTATCTTGTCCAAGGGTAAAAGGAAAAAAATTAAAAGATTATTTAAGTTTAAACCCTTCTACTACTATTTGTAAAACTTTAGAACCTTTTATTAATAATACTCTTGAGGAAAACCAACTAGTTATAAAAGGAAAAGACAATAAAGAGCACACTTACTTAATAGATCAAACAAACTACACTGAAGATATTTTTAAAACAAAAGGTACAGTTACTATATTTACTGATATTACAAAAGAAACCCAAGCTTTAAAAGAAAAAAGAAAACACCAAGAATTTATTATTCAACAATCAAAACTTGCAGAAATTGGTGAAGTATTCTCTTCAATTGCTCATCAATGGAAAACTCCACTCGTAGAAATTGCAACTATTGCGCAAGAAAGACTTTATTATGATGAAGGTGAAGTTGATGAAGAGAATAATGATTATGTAAATGATATAATGGTCCAAGTTAAATATATGACTGAAACAATCAATAGTTTTCAAAAATTCATTATGCCTTCAACACAAAAAATTGTTTTTGATATAGAAGAGTCTGTAAAAGAAATGTTAGAAATTATTCGTCATAATATGAAGTATAATTATATAAATGTGAACGTTAATGTAGAAGAGAATACGAACTTAATGATTTTAGGTTATAAAAATGAGCTAATGCAAACTCTTTTAAATATTGTTAATAATGCAAAAGAGTCTATTATTAATCAAAAAAGTAAAGATAAAATTTCACAAGGTATTATAAATATTAATATAAAAAATATAAATAATAAAGTTCAAATAGATATAGAAGATAATGGTTCAGGAATTCCAGAAAAATATATTAATCAAATATTTGAAGCATATTTTACTACTAAAAATGATGGACATGGGATAGGTTTATATATGGCTAGACTAATTATTGAAGATAAAATTGGAGGAAAGATAAGTGCCTCAAATACAAATAATGGTGCAAAATTTACTATATTATTGGAGTTAACAAAATGAAAGTATTAGTTCTAGAAGACAATGAAAGATTATGTAACCTAATAAAACAAGCACTTTCAAAAAGTGGTTATATGGTTGATACTACAAATGATGGAGCAGAAGCTCTTCAGATGATTGCAAATGGATATTCTTGTTTTATTTTAGATATAAATGTTCCTTCTATGGATGGAATATCAATTTTGGAAGCTGTAAGAATGTACCATAAAGATGTACCTGCAATAATTATTAGCTCAAATCATGACTTAGAAAAAATACAAAAATCTTATGAAATTGGTTGTGATGATTATTTAAAGAAACCATTTTTCATGTATGAACTTATAAAAAAAGTACAAAAACTTTGTCAAATTAAATCTCCTTTATTAAACTTAGGTGCTGGCTTTATCTTTGATTACAATAAACATTTTCTAATGAAAGATGGAGAAGAAATAAAATTAGCAAAGAAAGAAATACTTTTCTTAGAACTTTTAGCAAAAGATATTCATAGAGTTTTTAGTTTTAATGAAATTGAAGACTTTGTTTGGGAGGGAGAAGAAACAACACTTATAAATGTAAGAGCCCTTGTTAAAAGATTAAGAAAAAAAATACCAGAAAAATCAATTAAAATAGTAAAAGGAATTGGCTATTCAATTGATGCTGATGAGATTCCCGAACAGAAATAAAGAAATTATATCTCTTTATTTTTCCTAAGAAAGAGATACTTTTTTATTTAAAGAGTATCCTAGTCCTTTAACAATAATAATACTATTGTCAGGCAACTTCTTTCTTAATCTTTTTATCATAGATCTAATATTCACTAAAGAAGTCTCTTCCCCTTCCCAAACATACTCTTCAAGCTTCTCATAAGTAGCTACATGATGTAAATTTTTTGAAAAAAGTTCTAAGAAAAGTATCTCTTTTTTTGTAAGTTCATACTCCTCATTGTTTTGAAACAGTCTATGATTTATAAAATCGTATCTACAAGTATCGCTAAAACTTAAAAACATTTTAGGCAAAACACAAAGTTTTTTTATTTTTTGAATAAGTTCTAATATATAAAAAGGCTTTTTTATATAATCATCACAACCTATTTCATAAGATTTTTGTATTTTTTCTAAGTCATGATTTGAGCTAATTATGATTGCTGGAATATTAGAGTGATTTAATCTTATGTATTCAAGAATAGATATTCCATCTAAATTTGGAACATTAATATCTAAAATAAAACATGAGTAGCCATTTCCTAAAGCTTCAAAAGCATCATCACCATCATAAAAACAATCCACAAAATATGATTCTCGTTCTAAAGCAGATTTAATTACTCCTGCTAATCTTTCATTATCTTCAAGTAATAGTATTTTCACAGATATGTCCTAATTTTATTTTGAAGCATGCTCCCGCATTCTTATTTTTTACAGATATTTTTCCACCCATTTTATCTTCAACAATCATTCTTGTCATATACAATCCTATTCCATGCCCTTCTTTTTTGGTTGAATAGTATGGTTTAAAAATTTTATCTATATCTTTACCCTCTATTCCTCCAGCATTATCTTGAATAATAATAATCAAATTTTCCTTATAATTAGAAAGTTTTATATCAATTTTTCTATTTTTATAATCATTATTTAAGAGTGCATCTTTTGCATTATTTATAATATTTAAAAATGATTGCATAAATTCATTTTTATATCCATAAATTTCTAAACAAGTATTATCTTCAACTTCTATATTTATTTTTACATTATTATACTTCATATTATGATTTACAATTTCTAACATTGAATCAATTGCTTCTTTTATATTAAATTGAAATTTTTTATTTGAAGGCATTATAAAATTTTGAAAATCATTTATAGTATTTGTCATATAATCAACTTGTTTCATAATATCACTTACAAAACTCTCATCTTCTTTCATTGCCTCACATTTTCTTGTATAAAAAAGCTCTTGTGCAATTGCTGTTATTTCAACAAGTGGAGACTTCCATTGATGAGCAATAGAAGAGAATACTTCCCCTATTTCGGCAAGTTTTGATTGTTGGACTATAAACTGTCTATTTTTTTGCTTTTCTCTTTCTATTTCTTGTTCTTTTGTTATATCAGTAAAAATTGTAACCAATCCTTCACTTTTACTTTTTTCATCTCTAAATTTTTCTTGTTTAACTAAGTATATTATTTTTTTCGAATTTTCATCAAAATACTCAAATTCATAATTTTCAATTTGGTTTTCTTTATATAAGTCAAGAACTTCTATAATTTTTGTAACATTTTTATTTTCGTTTAAATCATTAAGCTTTTTCCCATATAAATTTTTACACTCTAGTTTTAGTAATTTACAAAAAGTTTTATTTGAGTCAACAATTATCCCTTTGTCATTCTGCCAAAATATTGGACTTTCAATTGCATTTAATAAGACCTCATCAAAATCAATTCTTTGTCTTAATTCTTTTTCAACTTGTTTTCTCATATAAATATTATGAATAAGTCCCAAAATTAAAAATACAAGTAAAGGAGATAAGGTAAAAACAAACTCAATAAGTCTTCGGTGTTTGTCATAAAAGGTAAGTCTTTTATTAACTAATTCAAAAGGTTGGGAAATTGTATTAAAAAGTAAAGCAAATTCACTTAATTTTTGAGCATCAAAAATATAGTGTAAGTCTTCAGAAATAAGCACTTTAAGCTCTTTTTTATCCAAAATGTCGAGTGCCATCTGCCCTGCTGTTTCTCCAAAACGATTTAAATCAACAAGCTTACCACCAACTGCTCCTTTATTAATAAAAATTGAATCAGTAATAAATATTGGTATTTTTGAATCTTTAATAAACTTTGCTATTATTTGATTTTTATTTAATTCACCATTTTTATTTTTATAAAATCTTACAAAAAGTGCAGCACTATTTTTTTCAGGTTTAGAAAATCTTTTTTGCAAATTGTCTAAATTGTCTTCTTGTAAATAAACAAGCTCATATTTATTGTTAAAGTCTTTTATTAGTTCTTTAATAAGAGGTTCAGTATGTAAAGCATTCAGACTTTTGTCATTTATTATATAAAGTTTCTTAATTGAAGGCATTAAATTTTCTATTACTTCAATATTACTTTTCAAATCTCTTCTTTCAAGTAAAGCAGAGACTCTATTATCCACGCCATATTGTATTGCTTTTGCTTTTGAAAAATTTTCTATTCCTACTGCTAGGATTGGTTCATTTTTAAAAAATTTATTTGAAATTTCTAAAACAAAATCATAGGCAAACCTATCAACCGCAATTATTAAGTCATATTTCCTATTTTTAAGTTGAACACTATAGAGGTTTGCAAGGTTGTCATAGTATTCTTTACTAGTAACCCTTTTTGAGTCCATATATAAAATATTTATATCTATATCTGGATATGTATATAATTTACGTTCTATTCCAGCTACAATGCTATCACTAAATTCATACCCCTTGTGATATGAATTAATCACTAAAACATTTGCAGCAAAAATAAGTTCTATATTTAAAATTAATATTAAAATTACTCTTTTCATAAAAAAAGTATATAATAAGTCTACATAAAAACGCATTTCTTGAAAAATAAAAGTTAGATATAAAATAAAAATTAATATTTATTTTTTATATTGTCATACTAAAGACATTTTGCAATATTACAATTTTTTCAATGAATGACTTAGCTTAGTATAAAAAGAGCTATCATAAAAGGAGATGTTATGGAATTTAGTATTCAATTGTTTATTGTTTTAGCGGTGCTTTTCTTCGGTGCAAGAAAAGGAGGCTTAGCCCTCGGACTGTTTGGTGGGATTGGTGTTGTTATTTTAGTATTTGGATTTGGGTTAGCTCCTGGTAATCCTCCTATTAAAGTTATGTTAGTAATGTTAGCTGTAATTTCAGCTGGTGCAACATTGCAAGCTTCTGGAGGATTAGATGTTATGCTTCAATTAGCTGAAAAGCTTTTAAGAAAACATCCAAAATATATCACTATATTAGCTCCATTAACTACTACTACATTAACTTTTCTTTGTGGTACAGGACATGTTGTTTATACTATGCTTCCTATTATCTATGATATTTCTATTAAAAGAGGTATTAGACCAGAACGACCAATGGCTGCAAGTACAATTGCTGCACAAATGGGGATAATTACTTCTCCTGTATCAGTTGCAGTTGTTTCTTTAGTTGCAATGCTTTCAGGGCATACAATGATTAATGGAAAAGAATTAGACTTAATTCAATTATTATCAATTACTATTCCAGGAACTTTATGCGGTGTATTATTAATCGGTCTTTGGAGTATGTTTAGAGGGAAAAATCTTGAAGATGATCAAGAATTCCAAGATAAAATTAAAGATCCAGAAATGAAAAAATACATTTATGGTGAAAACAAAACATTATTAGATCAAAAATTACCACAATATCAATGGAATTCAATGTGGATTTTCCTTGGAGCAATCGCGGTTGTTGCAACATTAGGTGCCTTCCCAGAATTAAGACCAGTTATTAATGGTAAAGCTTTATCAATGGTTTATGTAATTCAAATGTTTATGTTAGCAGCAGGTGCTATTATTTTTGTTGTAGCAAAAGTAAAACCAGCAACTATTGCAAGTAATGAAGTATTTAAATCTGGTATGGTTGCATTAATTGCAGTATACGGTGTAGCATGGATGACTAAAACAATGTTTGGTGCTCACATAGGAGATATAAAAGAAATGCTAGGTGGAATTGTAATTCAATATCCTTGGGCTTATGCTTTAGCTTTAGTATTTGTTTCAAAACTAGTAAACTCTCAAGGTGCAGCATTAGCAGCTATGGTACCACTTGCACTTTCTGTTGGCGTTGATCCAGGAGTAATTGCAGCATTTGCAGCGGCTTGTTACGGATATTATATCTTACCAACATACCCAAGTGATTTAGCGGCAATCAGTTTTGACCGTTCAGGAACAACAAGAATTGGTAAATATGTTATCAATCACAGTTTTATTATTCCAGGAATTATTGGAGTAACAACTTCATCAGCAGTTGGATTTATTCTTGCTAAATTCTATGGAATTATTTAAGAAAAAGTATCCTATCAAATAAAAAAAGGGGACAAGGAAATTATCCTTGTCCCCTTTTTAATTTATAAAAGAATATAAAATTATAATAATGAGTTAATTTTATCTGCAAACGCTTGTTTTGAAGAAGCCCCTACCATTTGATCAACAACTTCACCATCTTTCATAAAAATAATTGTTGGAATAGATCTAATTCCATATTTAACAGCTAAATCTTGTTGCTCATCTGTGTTTACTTTACAAATATTTGCTTTACCTTCAAATTCAAGGGCTAACTCTTCAATAACTGGAGCAATCATTCTACAAGGTCCACACCAAGGAGCCCAAAAGTCTACTAAAGATACACCAGAACTTGTAACTGCTTCGTAATTTTCTGGAGTTAATTCAGTATATTTACTCATATTTATTCCTTTTTTTTAATGTAATATTCCAAAAATTATACTAATTTAAACTTTAATTAAACTTGTATAAAAAGCCCACTAATCTTGGCTAAATAAACATTTTGTTAGAATAATGTTTTAAATTTAATATGGATAAATTTTATGAATGTTAGAAAAGAGTATTTAGAGTATTTTAAAAGTAAGGGGCACGAAGTTATATCTTCAATGCCACTAGTTCCTGATGACCCAACACTTATGTTTACAAATGCGGGGATGGTTCAGTTTAAGGATATTTTCACAGGTGCGGTTCCAAAACCTGCAAACCCAAGAGCCACTTCATGTCAATTATGTGTTAGAGCTGGTGGAAAACATAATGACCTTGAAAACGTTGGTTACACAGCACGACACCATACCTTGTTTGAGATGTTAGGTAATTTTTCTTTTGCTGATTATTTTAAAGAAGAAGCTATAGCTTATGCTTGGGAATTTATTACTGTAAATCTTGAACTTCCTATTGATAAGTTATGGGTAACAATTCATGATAGTGATGATGAAGCTTTTGAACTTTGGCAAAAACATATTGATGCTTCAAGAATTAAAAGATTTGGAGATAAAGATAATTTCTGGTCAATGGGAGATACAGGTCCTTGTGGACCATGTTCTGAAATTTTTTATGATCAAGGAAGTGAGAATTTTTCTTCTTCTGAGGATTATTTAGGTGGAGAAGGTGACAGATTTTTAGAAATTTGGAATCTTGTATTTATGCAATATGAACAAACTAAAGATTCTAGTGGAAAAATCACAAGAACGTCTTTACCAAAACCATCTATTGATACAGGAATGGGACTTGAAAGAGTTATTGCTATTAAAGAAGGTGTTTTAAATAATTTTGATTCATCTAATTTTCAACCAATTATTAAAAAACTTGAAAAGTTAGCAAATAAAAAAGCTACTCCTGATACTATTGCTTCATTTAGAGTAATAGCAGATCATTTAAGAGCCAATTCATTTATGTTATCACAAGGAATTCTTTTTGGAAATGAAGGAAGACCTTATGTAAATAGAAGAATTATGAGAAGAGCTGTGAGACATGGTTATTTACTTGGGTTTAGAAAACCTTTTTTAAGTGAATTATATGATACTTTATGTGAAATCTTAGGTGAACACTATACTGATTTAGTAGAACAAAAAGATTATATTAAAGAGCAACTAACTCTTGAAGAAGAGAGATTT
>Ga0193962_1000250_pt1 | contig 24440 bp, 22 predicted proteins | sample FB_5_MG_FD_140335 | JGI IMG/M metagenome (GOLD analysis project Ga0193962, IMG submission 140335) | Microbial mat bacterial communities from the Broadkill River, Lewes, Delaware, United States - FB_5_MG | ecosystem: Environmental > Aquatic > Freshwater > River > Microbial mats | place: USA... | reverse complement strand
TGCTTCTTTTCTATCTCTAATATCAACATCATGTTTTAATGCTTCATTTGCAACACCAAATAACATAGTATGTCCAGTTGCATCAGCAGTGTAACAGGTTCTCCATTTTTTAGTACCACCAAAGTCTCTAGACATAATTAACCCATGTCTATCCGCATCTTCAGTAATAGTTGTTTTTTTAGCATTAATAACAGCTTCTCTTGAACCTTCTCTAACTCTAGTCCAAGGAACACCCCAACCAGCTAGTTCTCTAATTGCTTTTGGTGCAGTGTGTACAAACATTCTTGCAACTTCTTGATCACATCCCCAGTCTGAACCTTTTACAGTATCAGCAAAGTGCATATCTTCATTATCACCATCAGACATTTTAGAGTTACCTAAAGATGCTTGCATTCCACCTTGAGCAGCAGCACTATGAGATCTTTTAACAGGAACTAATGATAAAACAACAGTGCTTAAGCCTTTTTTCTGTGCAGCAACAGCCGCTCTTAAGCCAGCAAGTCCTCCACCAATAACTAATGCATCACAATAATTAATTTTCATTACGCAACTCTCCCATTATTAATTTTATATTCCATAACTTGTGCAGTTGGCGTATATCTTTCTCCTACTTTTCCAGCAGCAGCATTCTCATATCCTATTTTCATATAAGCAGCAAGGGTAGCAAAACCTAAAATTAAGAAAAACCAAGTTAAAGATTTTTTCCAAATTTTTAATTTTTTTCTAGTAGCTTTTGGGTCATCACCATCAAACCATCCCCATTTAACAGCTAATCTGTATAAACCAATTGTACCGTGAAATTCAACAGCTAACAATAAAAGAATGTACAAAGGCCACATCCATTCAGACCATACTCTATCAGCACTTGCATATGGACCAATTGCATCAGAATGTGTCATAATAATATATAAGTGAATTGAACCTAAGAAGAACATAGCAAAACCAGTGAAAGCTTGAACAAACCATAGTTTTGTATCTTCATGATTCATATTATTAGCATGTGCTTTCATTACTTGATATTGTTTAAAATTACCAGGTAATTTTCTCATACCCATTCCAGCATGCACAATAAATATAATAAAAATTACTAATGCAAAAATAGATACTATTAATGGACTACCACCTTCAAATATGAAGCTAGCCTCTAATAATTTTGTAATGTCATACATAAAATCTTTACTAACTAAAATAGACGAGACTAGTAACATATGTCCCCACATAAAAAGACCTAGAATTAAACCAGTTGCACTTTGAATATAATCAAGCTTTGCTGGTACTCTACTCTTTTTTCTTTCTACAGTCTTACCTAAATAACCTTCTATTAGGTCACTCATTTGACATCCTTTCCAATGAATTTATTTGTGTTTGAATAGCAATAGTATAGCTAAATAGTGCTTATAATTAGAAACTTTTTTAAAAATTAATTATGTACAAATATTGTGCGAGAGAGATAGATATAAAACAAAAAAGTCCTATTTATAGGGCTTTTTTGTTTAAGTGGTTTTTATAGAAGCTTTAAAAATATTATACATATATGTTACGTATTCACACATCACTATTTTATAAATAGTGATTGAATAGATAATTGTGTGATATTGATTAGAGTGTCGATATTTAATACAGGTATAAAGAATACAATTGCTGTACCTATACCTCCAAGAACTGTTATGATTGCTAAAAATCCAATTGCATAGGTAGAGATTCTTCTATCATTAAAATCATTTGATAAACACTCTTCTTTTGTTGGATAAAAATACATCATAGCAATTAGTTTAAAGTAGTAGTAAACTGAAATAAAAGTAGCAATAATTGCTAAAATAGCTAGTGCTGCAAATCCAGCATTAATTGCTTCTGTGAATACATAAAATTTACCAATAAATCCTACTGTTGAGGGAATTCCTGCAAGTGAAAATAAGAATATAGTCATCATTGCTGCTAAAAATGGTCTTTCTTTTGATAATCCTTTAAAATCATCATAAGTAACTTTAACCTTTGTTTCAGAGATAATATGTGAAATGATTCCAAATGAACCAAGAGCTGATATTAAATATGCTATTAAATAAAATACTGTTGCATATGCTGCGTGTATATTTTGTCCAAGTGCTATAAATGCTAATAATAAATATCCTGTATGAACAATTGAAGAAGCTGCAAGCATTCTTTTTACAATTTTTTGAGTAATAGCTAGCCATGTTCCAAATACAAGTGTAAATATTGTAATGAAGTAAATAATTGAGTCCCAGAAGTCAATCATTGGAGTTATATCTTGAATTATAGCTCTTAAGAAGAATGAAAAGATTGCAATCTTAAATGTTGATGCCATGTATGCAGTGATGATCATTGGAGCACCTCTATACACATCTAATAACCAAGATTGGAATGGGAACGCTGCAATTTTAAATAAAAATGTAAATAAAATTAATGTAAATCCAATATAAACTAAACTAAGTTCACTGTTTGTATGAGAAGTAACAAATAATGATATTTCACTCAAGTTTGTTGTTTGTGTTGCCCCATAAACTAAAACTACACCTAAAAGGTAAAAGGCACCAATAAAAGAACCAAGTACTAGATATTTAAAAATTGCTTCAACTCTTTTACTGTCACTACTATTGTATCCCACCATAATATAAACAGAAAATGATGCAATTTCAAGTGCTATATAAGCTGTAACTAATTCATTTGCATTTGCAAGTAACATCATACCAAATAAAGAAAATAATAAAATAGAGAAAAATTCTCCTTTAAAGTATAATCTTTCTTGGAAATAATGCTCACCAATTAATAAAGTGAATAATGTCCCTAAAATTAATAATATATGGAAGAAATTTGAAAAAGTATCAAAGATTAAGACATCATTAAAAATATTAGAATAAGGTCTTAGTGAATATAATTCTCCAAATGGTATAAAAGAAAAAATTAGAGCTAAAACTAAAGCTAAAGATGAAACAATTATATAAGTTTTAGTAGTAAATTTTTCACCATACATACTCATAAACATCAAAGCAACAGCTGCTACTAATACAGTTAAAACTGGTAAAATTTGTATTAATTCATTCATTATTTTAAGGCTCCAATTTGTAAAATATCATTTAAATAATGGGTAACAGTAGGTTCAAATTTATCAATGAAAATATCAGGATAAACTCCCATTAGAAAGATTAAAATAACCCAAGGAGTTAATCCAATAATTTCTTTAATTTTTAGATCTCTAAATTTTAAATCTTTTCCATTATCAGCTTCTCTTTTTTGTAAAATTGCTCTTTGGAACATCCATAGCATGTAAGAAGCTCCAATTATTACTGTAAGTGCCGAAATATAACCTAGTGTATGGTTGAATTCATAAACTCCAAATATAATTAACAATTCAGCAACAAAACCATTTGTTCCTGGAAGTCCAACATTTGCAAATAGCATAATTGCAAAAATCGTTGTAAATATTGGTGATTGTTTAGCAAGTCCACCTAAATCTTTAATCGTTTTATATCCAGTTTCATCATGAATTAGCCCAACTAATAAAAATAGTGCTCCTGTTGCAATTGCATGGGCAATAATTAAATATAAAGCTCCATTAATACCAAATGAATTTAAAGAGAAAATACCAGCAGCAATAAAACTTAAGTGTGAAGCTGAAGAGTATGCAAACATTCTTTTAATATCGTCTTGCATAAGTGCTGCAATTCCATAATAAACTAAACCAAATAATCCAATAAATACAAACCACGTTGAAAACTCAATATAAATTTCAGGGAAAATAGGAATTAAGAATCTTACAATCGAATAAACCCCAAGTTTAGCCATAATTGATGATAATAAGAAAACTGCACCAGTAGGGGCATTTTTATAAGTTTCCATAATCCATGTATGAAATGGCCAAAGAGGAATTTTAATAGCAAAGGCTGTAAGAAATGCCAAGAATAGCCATATTCTTTCATTATATGATAATGAAGTAATTTGTGTTAAAGAATCATATTGAAATGACCAGATTCCAAACTCATTATGATACGCAACCCCTAGATATAAAATAGCTACAAACATTAATAAAGAACCAGCCATTGTATAAACTGTTACTTTAATAGTTGTGGCAACTTTATCTCCAAAACCATAAATACCAATCATTAAGAATACTGGTAAAAGCATGACTTCCCAGAAGAAGTAAAAAAGAATCACATCTAAAGATAATAGTGTTCCTGTAACTCCAGCTTGAACTAATAACATATTAATCCAGTAACCTTTTGTTCTACCTTCCCATAATAAAAGATAAGCTGTTGGAATTAAAATAGCAATCATCATTAAAATAGTTAAAGAAAAACCGTCAACACCAATATAATAGTTAATACCATATGAAGTAATCCATGGAACATTTGTGACAAACTGCATACCTGCACTTGGTTCAAATTGAATATAAATTTTAAGTACAAGTGCTAAAATAATTACAGTAGTTAAAAATGCAATATTTCTAACTGTTTCTATATGTTTTGTTGTAATCATCAGAGCAAAAGCAACAACCGCTGGTAAAAAGATAATAAATGATAAAATATCTGCACTCATCTTATAGTCCTAAAGAAAAAAATAAATATATAAATATAGCACTCATACCAATTAGCATGAATGCTGCATAAAATCTTACATTAGCATTTTGTATTGTTGCAACTTTTTTACCAAATTCAATAAATTGGTTAGATGAAGACATAATAAATCCATCAATGATTTTATCATCAATAACTTTATCAATAAATCTTGATATTTTTTTAGCAAACTGTACGAATACAATGTTATAGAATTCATCAACATAAAATTTGTTTGCAATTAAACCTTTTTCTTCTTCAGGTTTAAATACATCAAAGTTTGCATATTTTTTGTAAGCTACGAAAATACCAGAAGCTGCAACAGCAACTGAAACAATCATTAATACATACTCTGTAAGATGAGACATATGAAGTTGTGTTGAATTTAATTTTGATAACCAAGTGTCAACCATATGCTCTCCACCTAAAATTGCAGGTAGATTTAAAAATCCAGCTCCAATAGCTCCAATAGCTAATATTACAAGTGGTATAGTAATTGTTCTTGATGTATAAACATAAGACTTTCCATGTTTATTTGGTGCAATAAATAGAATAAAATACATTCTAAACATATAATATGCTGTTAAAAAGGCTGTAAACATACCAATTAACCAAATTAAGTATTGGCCTTCTTGAAAGGCTGCTGCTAAAATTGCGTCTTTTGAAAAGAAACCTGAAAATGGAGGAATACCTGAAATTGCAATAACTCCAATTAAAAAAGTAGCTGATATAATTGGTAAAGAGGCTCTATGTTGAGCTATTTTAAAGATATTTTGTTGATGATGAAGTGCTATAATTATACCACCAGCACCCATAAATAACATAGCTTTGAAAAAGGCATGTGTTAATACATGAAATAATCCAGAACTATAAAAACCAAGTCCAACAGCTATAAACATATAACCTAATTGAGACATAGTTGAATAAGCAAGAATTTTTTTAATATCTTGTTGTCTAGTTGCAATAATTGCTGCAAATAGTGCTGAAAATGCTCCTATATAAGCAATAAATATACCAATTCCTTCAATTCCAGTATATAAGAAATGAAATCTTGAAACCATATAAACCCCAGCTGTTACCATAGTAGCTGCGTGAATAAGTGCTGAAATTGGTGTTGGTCCTGCCATTGCATCAGGAAGCCACACAAATAATGGAATCTGTGCAGATTTACCCATAGCTCCTACAAATAATAGAAAACCTGAAAGTGCTAGTAATGAAGGTGATGCATTTCCAATGTTTGCTTCAAGTGAGGCAAAATTTAAATCAACTCCTCCTAAAGCAAAGAATAGAGTAACTATCCCTAATAAAAATCCAAAGTCTCCAACTCTATTAGCAATAAATGCTTTATTTCCTGCAAGAACATTATCTTTATCAGTATAATAAAATGCAATTAGAAGATAAGAACATAATCCAACACCTTCCCAACCAATAAATAAAATAACAGGATTATCAGCAAGAACTAGAATTAACATTGATGCTAAGAATAAGTTAAAGTAAGCAAAGAATTTACCAAATCCTTCATCTCCTCTCATATACCCAATTGCATAAATATGAATTAGCCATCCAATAAATGTTACAAACATAGACATAAAAATTGCTAAGTTATCACCTAAAAATCCCATTGCTATATTTAAATTATCAATATGTAACCAAGTAAATAAAACTTGTTTATAAGTATTCCCAGTATCCACCATATCTAAAAATAGTGTTAGTGTAATTAAAAAAGCAATTAAAGGTGTTCCTGTTCCAATAATAGAAAAAACTATTTCAGGAATTGGTTTTTTCTTTATATGATAAAAGTAAAAACCACCATTTAATATAGCACCTAATAAAGGAGCTAAAATAATCCACACTAATAACGAAGTATCCATCATAGTTTCTCTCCTTGTTTAAGTGTTGTGAAAATATCAGTATCAAGTGATTTTTTTGATCGATATAAAAGTATAATCACAGAAAAGAAAATTGCAGCTTCAGCAGCAGCAATTGAAATTACCATAATAGTTATAATTTGTGGATCCATATTAAAATGATATCTAGCAAAGGTAACTAAAAATAAAGTAACTGCATTTAGCATTAATTCAATAGACATATAAATTATAAAAATATTTCTTCTTGCAATTACTCCAATTACTCCAATAGAGAAAAGAATCATAGAGACAAAAGCATATGAGGTTAGACTAATCATGAGTTTTCCTTATTTATTTTGTTTCTTTTTATTAATACAATTGATCCTATTAGGGCAATAAGAAGTAAGATAGAAATTAATTCAAATGGTACAATCCAATCATTATATAATTGCATTCCAATTGGTTTTATATCTCCAAATGTACCTTCCATAATTTCCATATCTGAATTTGGTAAATTTGATACAGCTTTTAAAATAACAACATTAAAAGGAATCATTATAATTGCACCAATTCCAATCAAAAGATACTTATTTGGTTCCTTTGGTAAGTCATTTTCTTTAATGTTAAGAAACATAAGTAAGAAAAGCATTAATGTCATAATAGCACCTGCATAAACAATTATTTGCACCATGAAAAGGAAAACAGCATTTAATAAAGCAAATAAACCTGCAACTGCTAGAATAGATATAAGTAATCCAAGTGCTGAATACATTGGATTTTTATATACTAACATCATTACAGCACCCGCAATTGCTAATAAACTAAGGGCAATAAAAATAAAATCACTCATTATCAAAATCCTTTGAACGTTCATACGACATAAGTTTTTCTTTATCAACTACGAATTCTTCTCTTGTACTTCCTGTAAAAGAAAATATTCCAGTATCCATTCTAATAGCATCACAAGGGCAAGCTTCAACACAATAACCACAAAAAACACATTCTAAAAGGTCAATTTTAAATTGTTTAGGTCTTTTTTCAGCTTTTTCGTCAAATCTTTCTTCTGCATCAATAAAAATACATTGGGCAGGACATGCAGTTGCACACATATAACATGCAACACATTTTTCACTTCCATCATCCCATTTTGTAAGTCTATGCACCCCTCTATATCTATCTGTAATATCAGTAGGTTGAACTTCTGGATATTGCATAGTTTTTATTTTTGATACATCACCTAAATTTTCTCTGAAGTGTGTAAAAGTTGTTTTCATTCCTCCAAATATTGCAGGGAGGTATAATCTATCTTTTAACGACTTTCCATGTCTTGGTACAATTTTAATTCCCATATTATTTTCCTATTGCTACAACGGTAATAGCAGTAATTACGATATTTAAAATAGATAGTGGTATTAGTACTTTCCATCCTAACATTTGTAGGTGGTCATATCTAAATCTTAATAAAGTCCATCTAATCCAAATAAATACAAAACTCATCATAAAGAATTTTGTAATAAATGTTCCAATTTGAATAACAGCAGTTGCAATATTAGTTCCATTTTCACTTAACCCTGTAGTAAGAAGGAAGATAAATGTAATCATTAATGCAAGAGTAATTCCCCAAAATGCTTTAATTAATATATTTTTTTCTTTTTGTCTTTTGTCTTTTTTATCAAGCCAATTATAATTTTTATTCATCCATTTATGTAATAAAATTGTAGTAATTGGAAGAATAATTAATAAAATTAATAAAATAATATTCATATTACTTTGTAAAGTTTGTGTATCTACCCAAGGAATATGATAACCACCAAAGAATAGTGTTACTATAATAGCTGATGATGCAGCCATCGCAGCATATTCTCCAACTTGGAATAAACCAAATCTCATAGCAGAATATTCAGTATGATAACCAGCAACAATTTCAGATTCACCTTCTGCTATATCAAATGGTGTTCTATTAGTTTCTGCAAATGCAGTTACAATAAAAATGATTGCAGCTAAAGGTTGTAAGAAAATCCCCCATGCTGGAATAAATCCAAATATAACTCCACTTTGAGCGTTAACCATATCTCCTAAATGAATAGAACCATAAGTTAATAAAATAGAGATAATTGATAATCCCATAGCAGCTTCATATGAAATAACTTGAGCTGATGCTCTAATTCCACCTAGAAGTCCATATTTACTTTCAGATGAATAACCACCCAAAATAATTCCAAATACAGATAGTCCTGCAAATGCTAAGAACCACATGATTCCAAGAGTTGTAGGAATAGCTTGCATAATATAACTTTCTCCATCAATAACTAAGTTATCAGCAAATGGAATAACAGCCATAGTTAAGAATGAACAGATAAATACAATAGCCGGGGCAATAGTATATAAAAAATTATATTTAATATGAGAGGGTGTAAAATCCTCTTTAAATACAAGTTTTAACATATCAGCAATTGCTTGAATTAGACCACCAAGTCTAATCCCACCAATAGAAGCTCTATTTGGACCTGTTCTATCTTGAATTAAACCAGCTATTCTTCTTTCCCACCAAACCATAATTGGAGTAGTTCCAACTGATAAGATTTTAGCTAGAAGAATATTTACAATTATTATTACTATTGAAGCAGTACTCATAGATTACCTTTATCTACCATAGTTTTAATATGTTCAATTATTGAAGTTATAGTTTCCATTGGTCTATTTTTCTTCATTTTTGAAATCACCTTTTGTTTGTTTCCTGCAAAGTTTGTATATGTTCCACTTTTTTCATAAAATGATGCAGTTGGTATTGCAACATCAGATTTTGAGATAGTTTCACACTTATGAGAGAAACAGCTTATTACTTTTTTATTTTCTAATAAATCTAGATGCTTATCAAAATAGTTATTTCCTAAGATAACAACTAAAGAAGCATCTTTTACTAAATCGTTAAAGATTTTCTCATCTTCATTTATTTCTAATTCTTTAAAAGAAGCTCTATTTGAACTTCTATCGTTTTTCTTTAAATAATCATCACCAAATGTTTCATCAATATATTGTGGAGAATAACCACTTAGATTTGCTTTTACAACATTTGCTAAGCTTTTTGCATTCTTCATTTCTTCATATGATAAATTTGGATCTAATAAAAATAAAATATTCTTTTTTTCTTCAGTTAAAAGTTTAAATGTTTTTGTAATTGTATTATCAAGTGCCACTTCAGTATTATTTACTAATGGCGTTACAAATCTATTTTCACCTTCATTCTTGTATGATAGTCTTCCTTCATCACACATAAACCAACCATTAACTGCTTTATTAACTCTTGGTTTAAATCTAAATATTTGATCATCTTTATATTTTTCTTTTCTATGATCAACTGTAATATTACAGCCTCTTGAACAACCATTACAAATTGCATCAAAAGTTTCTAAAAACCATACTCTTTGTTTAAATCTAAAATCTTGTGATGTTAAAGCTCCAACAGGACATAAATCTACAACATTCATAGCATATGGATTTGATAATGGACGTCCAGGGAAAATACCAATAGTTGAGTGGTCAGCTCTATTAATAACTCCTAGTTCATTTGTTCCTGTTATATCTGAGCAAAATCTTATACATCTAGTACAAAGCACACATCTTTCTTGGTCAAGCATAACATTACTTCCAAGTTCAATTCTTTTTCTTGCAGTTACTTTGTCTTTTACTTCAACTCTTGAATCATAAAATCCTGATTCCATATAGTAATCTTGAAGTTTACACTCTCCTGCTTGATCACAAGTTGGACAGTCAATAGGGTGATTAATAAGTTCAAGTTCCAAAATATCACGTCTAACTTTTTCGATATTTTCACCTTGCGTTCTTACACTCATTCCCTCTTTAATAGGAGTATCACACGCAATTTGTGGTCTTTTTTGACCTTCGATTTCAACCATACACATTCTACAGTTTCCATCTTTTCCTAAAGCTTGGTGATAGCAAAAATGGGGAATGCTAATATCTCTATCCAAAAGAGAGTCTATTAATAGACTCCCTTTTTCTGCTTCTATTTCATTCCCATTTACTGTTAATTTAACAAGTTCACTCATATTGTGTCATCTCCTTTTTTTGACCGCTTAATTTTTTTATTTACCTGTATATAGTTGTCTAGGTCTAGCAATTTTTGCACTTGGATCTTGTTTTAACTCAGACCATTGAGTAATCCATCCCACAGTTCTACCTATAACAAAAATTGGTGTAAACATTTGTACTGGAATTTTAAGTGCAGTTAGAATTACTCCTGAATAGAAGTCAATATTTGGATATAAACCTCTATCTTTAAAATAATCATCACTTAATGCTGCTTCTTCAACTGCTGCTGCAATATCTAATAATTTAGAATCAAGATTTAATTCAGCTCTTAATTGATCTTGTAATCCTTTTAATGACTCAGCTCTTGGATCTCTATTTTTATAAACTCTATGTCCAAATCCCATAAGTCTAAATGGATCATTTTTATCTTTTGCTTTTGCGATATAAGTTGGTACATTTTTTACATCACCAATTAATCTTAACTGATCCATAACTTTTTCATTTGCACCACCATGAGCAGAACCCCAAAGTGCAGCAATACCAGATGCAATTGATACATAAGGGTGTGCTTCAGTAGAACCTACGGCTCTAACAGTTGTTGTTGAAGCATTTTGTTCATGATCAGCATGAAGAGTAAAAATTGCATCAAGTGCATCAACTTCAACTTGCTTAATTTCTTCTGTTAAACCATTTCCAAGATTTTTCATCTTACCACCTGGATAAGCTCTCATCATATATAAAAAGTTTTCAGTAAAATATCTATCTACATCTGGATAAATCATTGGTACACCAATAGAATTTCTATATGCCATTGCCGCAATTGTTGGCATTTTTGCAATAATTCTTCTTCTCATCTCTTTAAATTGATTCTCATCTTCAAGATTTACATGGTCTTTGTATATTGTTGCAAGAGACATAGTAGCAGCTCCAAGTGTTGCCATTGGATGAGCACCATCAGGGAAAGCATCAAATATTCTAATTACCGCTTCATGTAAAAAAGATCTATGTCTGATTTCTAAATCAAAACCTTTTGATTCCACAGGATTTGGTAATCTACCTCTCATTAATAAATAACATACGTCTAAGTATGAATGTTTACCAGCTAAATCTTGAATTAAATGACCTCTATATCTTAATTCAGAATTCTCACCATCAATATATGTAATTTTAGAATCACAAGATGCAGTTGACGTGTATCCTGGATCGTAAGTAAACATACCTGAGTCTTTATAAAAAGTTCTGATATCTACAACCTCAGGTCCTCTTGTTCCACTTATAATGTCATATTCATAAGATTTACCATCTCTATTATCTGTTAATGTAAAAGTATTCTTCCCCATAATATCTCCTTTATTAGTTTAATTGTTTTTTATTAAAATGTTCTACAAATTCGTGTCTATATTTGATTACTATACTCTTAATGATATCTTTAACAGCAGGTGCAAATACACAAATTGTTTTACCATTCATAGTTTCACAAACATCTAAAATTGTTTCTAAATCATCTTCTGAACCATTACCATCAATTACTTTTTTTAAAATTGTATCAATCCAGCCTGTACCTTCTCTACAAGGTGTACATTGACCACAAGATTCATGATGATAAAATTCAATTAAATTTTTAGCTACATCAACCATAGAAACATTTTCAGGAATAATCATCATTCCCCCTGTTCCTAAAGTTGAACCAATATCCCACATAGATTCATAATCTAAATAAGCTTTCTCAACTTCTTGGGCTGTTAAAATTGGACAAGATGCTCCACCTGGGATTACAGCTTTTAACTTTAATCCATCTTGCATTCCTCCACCAATTTCATTGATAACATCAAGCATTTTATTTCCATATGGCATTTCGTAAACACCTGGATTTTTAACAGGACCACTCATTGCAAATAACATTGTTCCTGGAGCTTTTTCTGTTCCATATTTTGTATATGCTTCATAACCATTTTCAACAATATGAGGTACAGATGCAATTGTTTCAACATTGTTTACAGTTGCAGGCATATCGTAAAACCACTCACATTCTTTACCATGAGGTTTAAGTCTTGGATGTCCACGTTTTCCTTCTAGTGATTCAATAAGTGCAGATTTTTCACCACAAATATATGCTCCCCCACCTCTATGAACAGTAATATCAATTGGAAAATCATATTTATTCATAACTTTCTTTCCAATGATTCCTTTCTCATAAGCTTCATCAATAGCATTATTTAATTGATCAATAAAAAATTTATATTCACCTCTTATATAGATAAATGACTCATGTGCACCAATTGCATAACAAGTACAAATAATTCCTTCAATTAATAAATGTGGATCATATTGGAAAAGTTGTCTATCTTTAAAAGTACCAGGTTCTGATTCATCCCCATTACAAATTAAATATCTAGGACGCTCATCAATTGGAGGCATAAGTTTCCATTTAGGTCCACATGCAGCTCCACCTCCACCTTTTCCTCTAAGTCCAGATTTACAAACTTCTTCTGTAACATCTTCAGGAGTCATAGAAAAAAGTTTATCAATAGAAGAATATCTTCCATTTTTTAAAGCTACTTCTAATTTATGAGAATCTGGGATGTCAAAGTTTTTACTTACAATTTTTACAATATCAGCAGCCATTATTTACACTCCTGAATAATTTTTTTAAGTTTATCAACTGTCAAGTTTTCATGATATGTATGATTTAATGCAATCATTGGCGCTCCACCACAAGCTCCTTGACATTCTACTTCAGTCAAATGAAATTTTCCATCTTGTGAAGTTTCACCTGGTTCTATTCCAATAGTATCTTTGATAAATTTCTTAAGAGCTGGTGCTCCCATAATCATACATGAAAGAGTTTTACATAACTCAATATGATAAGTTCCAATTGGCTTTAAATTAAACATTGTATAAAAAGTTGCAAACTCATAAACTTCAATAGGTGTTTTTCCTAATTTATCAGCTACAAAAACCATTGAATCAGGACTTACCCAACCTTCTTGTTCTTGAACTAACCATAAAGCAGGTAGCATCATTGCATCTATTTTAGGATATTTTGCTGCAATTCTTGCAAACTCTTTTTCATTTTCTTCAGTATATTTAAATTTACTCATTATCTATCAAACTCCCCTGCAATAAAGTTCATACTTGCCATTGTAACAACAGCATCTGCTAACATATTTCCTTCAACTATTCTTGCATATGCTCCAAGCGCATAATAACATGGGGCTCTACATTTTATTTTATATGGAACTCCTGAGCCATCACTTGTAATATGGAAACCTAATTCACCATTTCCAGCTTCTGTTGCTGAATAAAATTCACCTTTAGGTACTTTAATACCTTCAAAAGTAAGTTTAAATTGGTTCATTAAACCTTCAATATTTCCATAAACATCATTTTTACTAGGAAGATAAATTGCTGGGTGTTTTACATTGATTTCGCCACTTGGCATTTCTTTCATTGCTTGTCTAATAATTCTCATAGATTGTTTCATTTCTTCAAATCTACACATCATTCTGTCATAAACATCACCATGACTTCCAACAACTACGTCAAAATCAAAATTCTCATAACCATAATATGGAGTATCTTTTCTTAAATCTCTTGGAACTCCAGCTGCTCTTAAATTTACACCAGTAATTCCTGCACTTATTGCAAAATCTGGTTTAATTATCCCAACATCTTGTGTTCTATCGTGGAAAATTCTATTATGTTCTATTAAAGATAAAGCATCAACAATTGCTTTTTCAACATCAATTAAAACATCTTCTAAATCTTTTTCAAAACCGTCATATAAATCAAACTCTAAACCACCAATTCTAGTATACGAATTTGTAAGCCTAGCACCTGTTAATTTTGAGAATAAATCATAAGCTTTATCTCTTGGAGCGAAAAGATACCAGAAGTTAGTAAGTCCACCAAGGTCAACCATGTTTGCACCATTACATACAAGGTGGTCGGTAATTCTACTTAATTCACCAATTACGATTCTAATCATTTTAGCTCGTGGTGTTATATCAATACCTAACATATCTTCAATAGCTTTTGCATAACCAATATTGTTAAGCATTGCACTACAATAATTAAGTCTATCAGTATATGGAATAATTTGTGAATAATTATGTGTTTCACAAGATTTTTCAAAACCTCTATGTAAATAACCAATTTCTGTTACACAAGCAGTTATTGTTTCACCTTCTAGTGCAACAAAGTTTCTAATTGTTCCATGTGAAGCTGGATGAGAAGGTCCAATGTTTAGCATCATTAAATCTTCTAAATCACTATCTTTATAACCTTTTTTATGAAGAAGTGGAGTCATTTCATCCATTAAATCTTCAGTTTCAGTACAAATTTGTCCTTTTGTAACAGGATAATCTTTTCGTAAAGGATGTCCTACAAATTGGTGGTGATTTAAAACTCTTTTTAGATTTGGGTGACCTTTAAATTTAATACCATATTGATCATAAGTTTCTCTTTCTGCCCAATCAGCAGCAAAATAAAGATCCGTAATTGAATCTACTTCTAAAGTGTCATCATCTACAAAAGCTTTAATTGTAAAATGCTTTTTGAAATCACTAGTTCTTAAAATATAAATTACAGAAAATCTTGAAGGAGTTGCTTCTGGAAATTCAGAATTATCAACAGCTGTTATATCTAATAACAGTGTGTAATCTTCTTCATTTTTAAGTTTAGTTATTGTTGATTTTATTAAAGCAGCATCAATTAACATATCAGGTTTATGCATCTAAAATCCCTTTATAAGTTGTTTTTCTATTTTTTATGATTGATTCATCGTAAGATTTCTTTTGAATATTCATAATTGCATCTAAAACAGCTTCTGGTCTTGGTGGGCAACCTGCAACATATTCATCAACTGGAATTAATTCATCAATCCCTTGTAAGGTTGTATAGTTATCATAAAATCCACCAGAACAAGCACATGCTCCCATAGAAATAACCCATTTAGGTTCACACATTTGGTCCCAGATTTTTTTTAATACAGGTGCTTGCTTATATGATATAGTTCCAGCAACAATCAATAAGTCAGCTTGTCTTGGTGAAAACCTTACAACTTCTGCCCCAAATCTAGAAATATCATATTTAGCAGCTGCTACTGACATAAATTCGATACCACAACATGCAGTTCCAAAAGCCATTGGCCACATTGAGTAAGATCTTGCCCAGTTAACTGCCTCGTCAAGTTTTGTGGTAACAATTGAGTCACCTAAGTTCGATTCTGCTCCTAATCCCATGATAATGCCTTTTTCTTATACATATATAATAAGCCTGCAAATAGTAATCCTATAAAAATAAACATTTTAATAAGACCTGCAAAGCCAAGTTCTAGAATATTTACTGCCCAAGGAAACATGAAAATAATTTCTACATCAAAAAGTAAAAAACCTATTGCAACTAAATAAAATTTAACAGAAAATCTTATATTTGTGCTTCCAACTGGATTTGTAACACCACTTTCATAAGCGGTATTTTTATATTTATTTTCAGTATTATTTGGTCCAAGGTATTTAGTTAGTATGAATACAGCTACTAAAATAAATGCAATTGCAACAAATATAACTGATGAAAGAATCAGATGTGTTGACATAATCTATCCCATATTTTTTATTGTTTTGAAAATTGTACAATAATTACTATTTGTAAATGAACATATGTTAAAAAAAAGTGACATTCAATTCTAAAGTTGTGAAGAATTGTAATACTCTCTTTTTTTTATGTTAAAAACTTGTAACTATTTTACACAATGCTTTTTCTAAATTTGCCTTTGGTAGAGCACAATTTAATCTAAAATAGCCCTTTCCTTCGGTTCCAAAGCTTAGTCCATCATTTAATGCAACTCTCGACTCCTTTTGTAACTTTTGTTTGACTTTTTCATGGGAACTAGAACACTTGTTAAAGCTTAACCAAAGTAAATAAGTAGCTTCTGGTTCATTAAAATTAATCTTTTGATTATTTTTTTCAAAGTATTTTTTTGTAAAAGTAATATTATTTTTTAAGTAAACTAATAATTCTTCTAACCACTGCTCACAAAATTCGTAAGCAGCCTCTAATGCCACAAATGCAAAAACATTTATGGAGTTAATCTCTCTTTTCTTCACTTCTTTTTGGAATTTCTCTAATATTTCTTTATTTTCACTTATTGCATAACCGCAATTTAATCCTGCAATATTAAAAGTTTTTCCAGGAGAGTTAAGTGTAAGTGTAATATTTGAAATTTCGTTTGATATTGAAGCAAGAGGCGTGAATTTTTTGAAGACTAAATCTGCATGAATTTCATCACTTATAATAATAATATTATGCTTTAAACAAATTTTTGCTAATTCTTCTAATTCTTCTTTATTCCAAACTCTTCCAACTGGATTATGAGGTGAACAAAGTGCAAGTAATTTTGTTTTTGAAGTTATTTTAGCCTCTAAATCTTCTAAATCCATAGTATAATACCCATCTTTTTCTTTTAATGGATTTTTTATTACTACTCTATTATTCTCTTTAATACTTTTAAATAATGGAAAATAAACTGGTGTTTGAACAATTATTTCATCTCCTTCATTAGAAAATGCTTCAATAGCAGCACTATAAGCAGGAACTACACCATTTACAAAACTAATCCAAGAAGTATCAATAGTCCAATTATGTCTTTTTTTCATCCAGTTTTTAACTAAAAGAAAAGTTTTTTCACTTGGCTTTGCATAGCCATAGATTCCATGATTTGCTCTTTTTATTAAAGCATTATTTATATGTTCAGGCGTTTTAAAATCCATGTCTGCAACCCATAAAGGTTGTAAATCTTCTTCACCAAAGTATACATTTAATGCATCATATTTAACACAATTAGTGTTTTTTCTATCAATAATTTCATCAAAATTATAAATCATATATAAAACCTCTACAATCAACTATTTTTTATGGATAAAATGATATAAGATTTATACTAATTATAAGGTTATTTTGGAGAACTAATGAAAGAAGCAATAGAAATATTAAAAAAGAACGACTTATTAAGAGTTATTGATGATGAATTAGATATTTATTTAGAAATACCTCACATTGCATATATTGAAGTTAAAAAAGAAGATTCAAAAGCACTTCTTTTTACAAATGTAGTAGATAAAAAGAACAATAAAAAGTTTGACATTCCAGTACTTATGAATGTTTTTTGTAATGAAAAAGCTGTTAAGCTTTTTATTGGTGATGGCGATAAAATAGGTAATGAAATCCAAAGTTTACTTAAAATGAAACCACCAACAACTATAGGTGAAAAACTATCAACTTTTGGAAAATTATTTGCTTTAAAAAATACAATTCCTAAAAAAAATAAAGGCAAAGGTGAGTGTCAAGAAGTTATTAAACTTGGAACTGATGCAAAACTTTCAGATTTACCTGTATTGACAACTTGGGAGCAAGATGGTGGCCCTTTTATTACTATGGGGCAAGTTTACACTACTTCTTTAAATGGAGAGATGAAAAATTTAGGAATGTATAGACTTCAAGTTTATTCAGATAATACTTTAGGTCTTCATTGGCAAATACATAAAGATTCAAACCATTTCTTCCATGAATATAAAAAAGCAGGCAAAAAAATGCCAATTTCAATTGGAATTGGTGGGGATCCTATGTATATTTGGTGTGGTCAAGCACCACTTCCAATTGGAGTTTTTGAATTAATGCTTTATGGTTTTGTAAAAAATAAAAGCGCACAATTAGTTAAGTCAATTACAAATGATATTTATGTACCAAGAGACAATGATTATGTAATTGAAGGCTTTGTTGATACTAGTAAATTAAAAATTGAAGGTCCTTTTGGAGACCATACAGGTTATTATACTCTTGAAGAAGAGTATCCTTTTATGGAAGTTACCGCAATTACTCATAAAAAAGATCCTGTATATTTAGCAACGGTAGTTGGTAAACCACCGTTAGAAGATAAATATATGGGACATGCAACGGAGAGAATTTTCTTACCATTACTTAAAACAACTGCACCTGATTTAATAGATTATTATATGCCAGAAAATGGTGTTTTCCATAATTTAATTTTAGCAAAAATTAAAACCTTATACCCCGGACATGCACAACAAATGATGCATGCTTTCTGGGGAGTAGGGCAGATGTCTTTTGTAAAACATGCTATTTTTGTGAATGAAGAAGCACCTTTATTAACTGATCATGATGCAATTACTAGACACATTTTAAATAGAGTTGATATTGAAGAAATACTAATTACAAGAGGAGTAGTTGATGCTCTAGACCATTCAAGTCCGAAGTTTGCAGTTGGTGGAAAACTTGGGCTTGATTGTACAGGTGAAGAAGTAGAAGAACTTGGAATAGATTTGCTAAGTGATGAAGAATTACTTTTAAAAATGCAAGAAATAACAAGTGAAATAAAAGATTTGAAACAATACTTTACTGATACGAAAAATCCAGTAACTGTAATTACCGTTCTTAAAAATAGAAAACAAAAAGAACTTTTCAATGATTTAAAGCCATTATATAAAAACTTAAAAATCTTAATAATAATAGATGCTTCAAATCAAAATGATGTAGATAATGCATATATGTTAGTTTGGAGAGTTGTAAATAATATGGATTCAAATAGAGATATTTTTATTGAAGATAAGACAATTTGTATTGATGGTACAAATAAAAATTCATTAGATAATTTTAAAAGAAGATGGCCTGATGATGTTGATTGTTCAAAAGAGGTAATTCAAAGTTTAAGAGATAGAAAAATTATTGATATTAGTGATGATTTTATAAAACAATTTCAACTATAATCTATGAAGTTAAAGTGGTTTTATACTGCTTTAACTTCATTCTTGCCATTTTTTTTCACATGATACATGGCATTGTCAGCTCTTGTTAATAATGAATCTGCTGAATCAAAATCTTTAAATTGGGAAACACCAAAGCTACAAGTAATCTTTTTATTTATGCAAAAATTATATGCATTTATTTTGTCTTTTAAAATAGAAGCTACTTTTGAAGCTTTTTCTTTATTTGTTTCAGGCAAAACTATTAAAAATTCTTCTCCTCCCCATCTTCCAAAGAAATCTTCGTTTCTTATATTATCTTTAACAATGTATGCAATTTTTACCAATACATGATCACCCACTGCATGGCCTAAAGTGTCATTAACTTGTTTAAAATCATCCACATCAAAAAAAATAACAGAAAGGTCTCTTTTATAACGTTTTATTCTTGCAAGCTCATTTTCATATAAGAATTCAATTTTTCTTCTATTATAAATTTTTGTTAAAGAGTCTATATTTGCTACTTTATTTAACTCTTTTTCAATTTTTTTACGTTTTTTTATTTCTTTTTTTAATCTAAAATTTAAAATCATTACTATAAATAATATAATTAAAAGTGGAATTACAATTTTATATATCCAAGAATAATCAATTGATGCTTGATATATTATTGAATAATATTTTTTATTAATTTCATCTCTTTCTTTACTGCTTATGGTAGAGATTGTTTTGTTAAGAATATTTAACAGAAGTGGATTCTCTTTATTAACTAAAAATTTCATATGAAGTTTTTTCTCTAAAGTTCCAGATATTTTCATATTTGTTAGAGATTGTTTTGTTATATTATATGAAAGTAGTGTTAATTTATCAATTACACCATAAACTTTTTTTTCTGATAAAAGTTTTAAACTCTCTTTGAAGTTTTTTGTTTCTACAAAATTAATTTCAGGATATGAAAGTTTTAATTTTTCGTAAAAACTAGCGTATTTTGTAATAGCAATTTTTTTATCATCAATCTCAGAAATATCAGATATAAAAGGTTTGTCTCTCAATGTTACAATACCAATTGATAGTTCTTCAAGAGTATTTGTTTCTTTAAAAGAATCATTATTATCATTTTTAGAAAATTCATATTTTATACTATTTAGATTATTTTTTAATATATTGATTGCAAGAGAGTTTTTTTCAATAGTTTGTATTTTTGGCTTAATAATTTGCAATTTTTTATTAATCAACTGCCAATAATCAATTTCAATGCCAGATAGAGAACTATTTTTAATTATTGTAAATGGTGGGAAATTTGAGTTTGTTAAAAGTGTGATTTCATTTTTTTCTAAGTATTCTTTTTCTTCTTTTGTTAAATATATTTTATTTGGATTATATATTAAATCATTAATTTCAAAATTTTTGTTATTATTAGTTATTCCTAATAAAAAATATAATCTTTTTATCTCTTCAATTTTATTTTGATCAATTTCTCCTACTTTTCCTTCTTTTAAGTTAGCAAGCTTTTTAAGTGTTTCTCCTTCAAATATTATAGCTTCTAATGTTTTATTCTGAGTATTGTATTTTTCATAGATTATTTCTGCTGTTTCATTTATATTATCAAAAGCATATTTCCAAGCTTTTAAGCTCGCACTTTGAAACTTTTTGACTCTTAAGGAGTTGTTATGTAACTCTTTTTTTGAAGTAAAAAGTAAACCTCCATAAAAATCAAAACCATAATCACTTGGATTGTGAATTGTAAAATCTATTCCTTTTTGTTTTAACAAATATGGCTCATTAGATAAATAACATGCCATTGCATCAGTTTTATTATTAATTAAATCATTTATCTTAAAAGAGTGTGGCAAAATATTACTATTCTCAATACTTACCCCTTGGGAGGTTAGCATTGATATTATACTAGGAGAAGATTTTGCATCTTTTGTTAGCATGATTTTTTTATTTATTAAATCAATTGGTTTTTTTATTCCAGACTTATTTAATGAAATTAAAACAATAGGAGAACTTTTATAAATTGCAGATAATAATAGGATTTCTTTATTTTCAAGTGCATCCATTATCAATGAAGATTTTCCTATTGCATAATCAGTTTTTGAATTAAGAATATCATCTACTAATTTAGTATTTGAATTAAATTCTTTGATATCTACATCTAAATTGACATCATTATAAAAGCCTTTCTCTTTAGCAATATAATAACCTGCAAATTGAAATTGATGCAGCCAATCTAGTTGTAATGATATTTTTTCTAATTCTTTTGAATATAAAGTTGATCCAAATAAAATAAAGACTATTATTAAGGTTTTAAAATACATTTAAAAATTATATCTTAAATTATATAAAATCAACACTTTACTTAATAAGCATATTAATTATTTTTAATAAAAAATACAATTTAATCTTAATTTGTTATAATATGTTTTTAAAAAGGGGATTAAATGAGTGTAGTTTTTGAAGCAAGAATAAAAAATAGAGGTGAGAATCCTCACGACTGGTTTATTGAATTAACTGATACAGGAATCAATAAAAAAGAAGTTTGTAATGATTTAGAAGAATTTTCAATAAAAATAGAAGAATTAGGCTCTTCTTATAATGGGCAAATTGATGAAGTAAAATGGTCTCAAGATGACAATGTTACCCAAGAACAATATTCTGAAATAAACGCAGGTATGAGAAAATACCAAGAGGAATTGAAAAAATGATATTAATGATAGATAATTACGATTCTTTTACCTATAATATAGTTCAATATTGTTTAGAATTAGGGGCAGATTTAAAAGTAATTAGAAATGATGAGCTTACAATTAAAGAAATAGAGGCTTTAAATCCTGAAAAAATAATTATCTCTCCTGGTCCTGCTACTCCAAATGATGCGGGAATATGCTTAGAAGTTATAAAGTATTTTAAAGATAAGAAGCCAATATTTGGTATTTGTCTAGGACATCAATGTATTGCACAAGTTTTTGGAGCAGAGGTAATTAAAGCTAAGAATATGATGCATGGTAAAACTTCCAAAATGAAAGTAGTAAAAGATACTTTACTTTTTAAAGATTTGCCAAAAGAATTTACTCAAACAAGATATCATTCTTTAACAGTAAAAAAAGAGAATCTTCCTTCTTGCATAATTCCAACTTCGTACAGTATGGATGATAATGAAATTATGTCGTTAGAAATAGAAAATAGAAATATTTATGGTGTTCAATTTCATCCTGAGTCAATTATGAGTGAGCATGGATTTAAAATTATAGATAATTTTTTAAGATCATGATTTTAAAAGATAGTACATATAAATACATATTTTACTTAGTTCTATTTATAGTATTATCTATACTACTTTATACAGCGAATACCTTAAGCATATCATATAAAGAGGCCTTAAACGTATTTATTAATAATTCTTTATTAACAGTTTTAACGAATAGTTCAATTTATTTATTTGGACAAAATGATATAGCTTTACGTTTACCTTTTTTGATTTTTTATCTTCTTAGTGTTTTATTAATGTACCAATTAAATAAAAACTTCTTTAAGAAAGAAAGTGACAGATTAATCTCCATTACAATATTTATGATTTTACCAGGTCTTCTTAGTGCTTCAATATTAGTAAATAGTGCAATTATTGTAACTTTTTTTACACTTTTGTATATATATTATTATAAAAGAACAAATAAACATTGTTATGTTTTGTTATTTCTTTTTTTATTTATAGATAATTCTTTTGCAATTTTCTTCCTTGCAATTTTCTTTTATGCTTTAAGTAAAAAAGATAAAACACTTTTGTTTGTATCTCTTTTCCTTTTTGGATTATCTATGGGAATATATGGATTTGATTCAGGTGGTAAACCCAGAGGCTTTTTAGTAGATACCTTTGCAATTTATGCTTCAATATTTTCTCCTTTATTATTTATATACTTTTTTTATACGATATATAGAAGTGGAATAAAAAATGAAAGAACACTAGTTTGGTATATTTCAACAACTTCTTTAATATTCTCACTAATTTTTTCTTTTAGACAACAAATTTATATAGAAGATTATGCTCCTTTTGTAGTAATATTTTTACCTTATATGCTTAGAACATTTTTGCATACTTTAAGAGTTAGACTTCCACAGTTTAGATATAGGCATAATTACACACTTCTTTTAGTTCTATTTGTACTTTTTATAAATGTGACTTTGACAATTTTTAATAAACCAATATATTTATTATTAGAAAATCCAGAAAAACACTTTATATATAAGTATAACTTTGCAAAAGAAATAGCTCAAGAATTAAAAGTAAAAAATATTAATAAAATACAAAGTGATGAAAAAGAATTACTACTTAGATTACAATTTTATGGAATAGAACAAGGAAACGAATATTATGTTACTTATAAAGAACCCTTTTCTTATGATATAAAAATACCAATTGTCTATCTAGGAAAAGTCTTATTGACAATATATGTAATTAAATATTGATGAAAAAAGCTTTTTCTTTATTAGAAGTTATCTTAGTTATTACTATTTTAATTTTTATAGGAAGTTTTTATGTGAAGAAATCAAATAATAGTGACTTAGAGTATGCAACTAATAGAATTGTTTTGTATTTAAAGCAAGCAAGATATCAAGCTTTAATAGATAATAAAGAAAAAATTGAAAATGAACTTTGGCATAAAAGAAGATGGACTTTAAAGTTTTTTAGATGTGATAGTAATATTGGCGGTTTATATTACACTATATATACAGATAAAAATGAAAAAGGACATCCTGGATTAGATGAAGCCTTAGCAGACCCACTGACAAATAAAAAAATCTATTCAACAAATAAATGTATATATAAAAAAAATAGTTCTAAATATGTTTTACTAACAAAAGAGTTTGGAATAAAAGAAATAAATGTTTCGTGTAATAAAACAAGTAGTTTAGGGCAAATATCTTTTGGAAATGAAGGAAAAGTATATTCTAAATTAAGTTCATATAAAAATGAATATTATGAATATGAAATTACTTCAAAATGTATAATTACTCTAAAAGACCAAAATAATGACTCTCAAGAACTTATAATAGAACCAAAAACAGGCTTTGTTTATAAGAATTAGGTGCAAAAACATCACAAAACCGATAAAATTCAAAATTTAAGGTAGATGAAAGAATAAACCCTTGACAAGCGTGGAAGAATCTATTATAATTCCCGTCCAAAAACAGACGAACGACATCAAACGAGA
>Ga0193962_1000249_pt1 | contig 24534 bp, 21 predicted proteins | sample FB_5_MG_FD_140335 | JGI IMG/M metagenome (GOLD analysis project Ga0193962, IMG submission 140335) | Microbial mat bacterial communities from the Broadkill River, Lewes, Delaware, United States - FB_5_MG | ecosystem: Environmental > Aquatic > Freshwater > River > Microbial mats | place: USA... | reverse complement strand
GCTGATTAAACCCATGACCGAACAGGCAGTTGATCTGTCCGTTGACCTGGCGCCGTTTTCGCCCAAAAAATTGTTTGTCGCCCTGGATCAGCCCTTGCCCATGGAACCCAGTGACGCCTCCGCTTTGGATACGCTCTCCCTGAAAGCCCTTGTCAAAGGGTCGGCTAAGGCTGTGAGCGTGTCAGACGGGGTCTTGGTGCTGGATGATTCTACCATGAATTTTAGCGCCCATGCCCGGGCGTTTGAAAAACCGGACCTTAAATTTATCCTTTCCCTGGATAAGATTGATGTGGACCGTTATCTGCCTTCGGCAACGAAAAATGATTCAGGCCGGGCTGATTCAACCAAGGCCGGGTCCACGGCCATGGGCACCGGTAAGGGCAGCAAAAAAACCGGTACCATTGATTATGCGCCTTTGCGCAGGATGGTGCTGGATGCAAAGGTGAATATCGGCAATCTTAAAGTATCGGGTTTAAGTCTGACCAATGTTACAGCCTCGCTGGCAGGCAAAAACGGCGTGTTTACCCTGGATCCTTTTTCCATGGATCTCTACCAGGGAAAGGCTGGGGCAAAGGCCAGGGTTGATGTGCGTAAAAATATCCCGGCAACAAACCTGCACCTGACAACCAGCGACGTTCAGGCAGGACCCGTCATACGGGACAGTATGGGCAAGGATATTATTGAAGGGACACTGGCCTCGGATATTTCCCTTTCCATGATCGGCGACACCCTGCATATGATTAAAAAGACCCTGGCCGGTAAAGGAGAGCTTACATTTATTGATGGTGCTGTTGTGGGGGTTGATATTGCCGGCACCATCCGTAATGCCAAGTCCGGTATTGGCCTGGGCGAGTCCACCACGGAAAAGTCGAGAACCGATTTTGCCGAACTTAAGATTCCATATACAGCAGCCAAGGGCCTTGTGAAAATTCCGGAGGCCTACCTTGTCTCCCCATTGTTAAGACTTGTTGCCAATGGACAGACTCATCTGGTAAAAGAAACTCTGGATTTCAGGATTGAGCCGAAACTGGTGGCCACGCTTAAGGGGCAGGGGGACGCCAAGGACCGTTCAGGGTTGTTGATTCCCATTTTGATATCAGGTACTTGGGGAAATCCAAAGGCCCGGCCGGATCTTGAAGCCATCTTAAAGAACCGGTTGCCCGACGCCGATGAACTCAAACAACTTATTAAGGGTGGCGGATCGGACTCTGGTGAGGAAATTAAGATTGAGGATACAGCCAAGGGACTGATAAAGGGTTTATTAAATTAATTATAGGAGGGCGTTTAAGATGTGTAAAAAAAGAATCAGCGTTTTAGCAGTAGCTCTTGTTTTTACCTTTGTTCTGGGGGCGGCGGTGTCTGCTTTGGCCGGAAATTCCCTGCTGGACCAGGGCTCTTCATTGATCAAATCCCTAAACACAAGCGGCAGTAGTGAAAGCAGTAACAGTTCAAGCACCGACAGCCTGACCAACAGCGAGATTATTTCCGGTCTTAAGGAGGCGCTGGAAACAGGCGCCGGAAGCGTTGTCAGCCAGCTAGGCGCTGAGAACGGATTTAATTCCGATTCCAGCATCCATATCTCCTTGCCTTCCTATCTTTCCACGGCGAAGACCTTGATGGAAAAGGCCGGCCTGGGATTCTATGCAGAGGATCTGGAACTGAAATTGAACCGGGCTGCCGAAGCGGCCACACCCAAGGCCAAGGCGTTGTTGGTAAATGCCATTTCCCAGATGTCCTTTGATGATGCCAAAAGCGTTCTCAATGGCGCGGATGATGCTGCCACCCAGTATTTTAAGGAAAAAACGTCTGACGATCTCACCGAGGCCTTTACCCCGGTGGTGGAGGAAACCCTGGAAGAAATCGGGGTCGTGAAATCCTATGACCGGATGATGGAAAAGTATAAATCCATGCCCCTGGTTCCCGATGTAAAGGGAAATCTGGCAGACTATGCTGTTGAAGAAGCGCTGGACGGTATTTTTTATTATTTGGCAAAAGAGGAAAAGGCGATCCGGGAAAATCCGGCAAAGCAGACGACAGCATTGTTAAAAAAATTATTTAACTAATATTTTCGCAAAAACTTACCCATCTGCGGCGTTGTTGCAAAAATCTGTAATCCTGAGATACTTGAAGTATGCTTAAGGTTGCAGATTTTCTTGCACCTTGCACCTGGGCCAAGTTTTAGCTCAAACGGTTTTCACCCCGGGCTATTTTCATAGACGGTTGAAGAAAGGGACAAATCTATGGTTGAAGTTGGATTTTTCGGAGCAGCAGGAGAGGTGACCGGGTCCATGCATATGCTGGACACAGGCGTTGATAAGATTTTACTGGATTGCGGTATGTTCCAGGGCCGGAGAAAAGAGAGCCGGGAGAAGAATGAAAATTTTAAAATAAATCGGTCTGAAATCACAACTATGATCCTTTCCCACGCACATATTGATCATTCCGGCCGGATTCCGCTGTTAACAAAAAATGGTTTTTCCGGCCGGATTGTCACCACCCGTCCCACCAAAGATGCGCTGGATTATATGCTTCTTGATTCAGGGCATATCCAGGAATCTGATGCCCACTACCTTAACTATAAAGCCCTGCGCGCGTTTCTGTATCAAACTGAGCAGTCCAAAACCAAACAGCAGGTTTCCAACAAGGAAAAATCCAAGATCAAAAAGTTGTTGAAAAAAAGCCCCCATGAATTGAATGTGGATGCCATTGCCGCACTTCACAAGGAGTACAGCCTTGACATGGTGACACCGCTGTATACCCAGCAAGATGCGCTGGAATCCCTTTCTTTTATTGACGGATATCCCTTCGGCTCGGAAGTGACCATCGGAAAGGGAACCACTGTGAAATTTTATGTGGCCGGCCATATTCTAGGGTCCGCTTTTTCTTTGATTACGGTGAAACCCGAAAACGGAGGCAAACCCCTTAAAATACTTTATACCGGTGATATCGGCCGGTTTGAAAAACCCATTTTAAAAAATCCCACCCTGGAATTTGATGAAGAGGACAGGGATATTGATCTGATGATCATGGAAAGCACCTACGGGGACCGCGAGCATACCCCGGTGGCGGATCTTTCCGACAGCCTGAAAGACACCCTGATCCGGACAATTGAACGGGGGGGCTCTCTTCTGATTCCTTCTTTTGCCTTTGGCAGAACCCAGGAGCTTATTTACATTCTTCACCAGTTGTATGAATCCGGCGCTGTTCCCAAGGTGCCTGTTTATGTGGATAGTCCTCTGGCATCAAATATCACAAAGGTTTTTGGCGAACATCCGGAGACCTATGATGAGGAAACCCATAAAATATTTCTGGAAAAGGGTATCAACCCCTTTTATTTCAAAGATATCAAGTTTGTTGAGTCGGTGGAGGAATCCATGCGCATCACCCAGGACGAGACCCCGCATATCGTGATTTCGGCATCAGGCATGTGTGAGGCGGGCCGGATTCTGCATCACCTGCGTTATAAGATCCATAACCCTAAACATACCATCCTTACAGTGGGTTATATGGCCCAGCACACCCTGGGCCGGCGTATTGAAGAACTCGGGTTGCAGGAAAATTCGACTGCAGACAAGGCGCCGGAAGTCAAAATTTTGGGGAAAGCCTATCCATTGAGAGCCCATGTGGAAAAAATCGGCGGGTTTTCCGCCCATGCAGACCGCCATGAATTGATGAAGGTGGTTGCCGGTTCCAATCTTCGGGTGAAAGATATTGCCGTCGTCCACGGCGAAGCTGAACAGAGCGCGGCATTTGCCCGGCGCCTGACCGAGAACGGATATAATGCCTTTGTCCCCAAACCTGGAGACCGGTTTAAATTGTTGTGATTCAGGTTTGTATTTAGCATGCTTTTATAACTACGGAAGACACGGAAAACACTGAAAGTTAGAGCGTAAAACGCTCAATCCGAACTTTCCCATTTCCGTGTTTTTCCGTACTTTCCGTGGTTTATTTTTTTTTAAAGGCCAGGCGTTCGCTGATTTTTGCGGCCTTTTCGTACTCCACAAAGGCCAGGATCTGGGAGGCGGAAACTTCGCGCATTCTTAAGAATATTTCATAGGCCACAGAAAGTTCCATCTTATTGACAATTTCTGCAGCCGCTTTGGGTTTCATGCTGGCATACATTTTCACCAGCCGGTTCATCTTGGCCTCAAATGCGGCCGCTTCTTCCCGTTCTTTTGCGGTTTTCTTCTTCTCAAGGCGGGCCATATCCGCTTCAATCTGTTTTTTAAGTGCTGTCAGAGACTCTATTTTTTCATCAATCTGGGCTTCATAAGTCTCCAGTTCTTTTTTTTCTTTGGCAAGCTGTTCACTGGCCTCGGCTACGGCCTTTTTTTTATCTTCAAGACCCTGGAGAACGACCTTGGCAGGGTCCGGACACTCGGGGCATTCCGGACAGGGTGGCGGCGCGTCTTCTGTGTTTTCATCTGCCCCCGATGCATTTCCCGGTGTATCCTGGTCTTCCGCCCAAACCAGTGCCGGCCGCCCCGAATGAATATATGAAACACCGACAAAGGCGATCGTAACGATAAGCAAATTGACCAAAAGGCCTGCTATCCAGCGCTTAAGTGCGTTCATTGTTCACCTCCCTGGCCGTTTTTAAGGATGTAATTTCATCCAGGCTTTTCTGCTCTTCCCGGATCATTTCATGGGTATATTCCCGGTCCTGTTTTTCCCGCAGCCGTTCCAGTGATTTTTTGTCAATGGTTCTTTGTTTAAGAACATCCCGCTTTTCATCCAGAATTTTTTCAAGTTTGGTTTTTTTGTTACGTTCAAGACTGATCATCTGGTCTGTCGCAGTAATATATTGTCTGTACCGGTTGAATTGGCCGGCCCCCATCCCTTTTTCCACCAGGGAATCAAGCTGGTCCGTTGCCGATATTGTGTCTTTTTGCAACTGGGCTATGCGCTGCTCACAGGCCAGGACATCTGCCACAGCTTGGGCCATTTCCTGCTTGGCGACCTGCTCAAGATGGCGTTTGTACTTTAAAAGGCTTTGCAGTCTGAACTGGAATTTTTTCATGGATTAGGCCTGGTTCTTTTTTTGGGCAGTCGGCGAGCCCTTGATTCCCAGCGCTTTTTTCAGGCCGGCTACACTGGCCGACATATCCATTTTTTGGCCGATATTCTGGCGCAGCAGCCGGTTGATGCCGGGCATCAGTTTTCTGGCCTGGTCCACATCAGGGTTTGACCCATCCACATAAGCACCAATGGTGATCATGTCCTCTGCATTTCGATATGCCGCCATGATATTGACGGCTTTATCCCGCATGGCCATGTGGTCGGATTTGCTGACATCCCGCATGACCCTGGAAACACTGGCCATGACATCAATGGCTGGATAGTGGCCGCGATTGGCAAGATCCCTGGATAGGACAATATGTCCGTCCGTTATGGAACGAACCGTATCGCCCACCGGATCGTTCATGTCGTCACCTTCCACCAGAACCGTGTAAATGCCTGTGATTGAACCGCCGCTTTCAAGGATGCCGGGACGCTCTAAAAGAATGGGAATCTGGACAAAAAATGAGGGCGTATATCCTCTGGTGGTCGGTGGCTCACCGGCCGCCAATCCCACATCCCTGGAAGACATGGCAAACCGGGTAATGGAATCCAGCATGAGCAGCACATCCTTTCCCTGATCCCTGAAGTACTCGGCAATGGTGGTGGCCAGATAGGCTCCCCGCATACGGGTCAACGGCGGGGAATCCGATGTGGCCGCCACGAGGACAGCCCGCTTGAGCCCCTCCTCTCCCAGGGTTTCCTCCACAAAATCTTTAACCTCCCGCCCCCGCTCACCAATCAGCCCGATCACCACCACATCCGCATTGGTATGTTTGGTCATCATGCCCATGAGCACACTTTTTCCGACACCGGAACCGGCCATGATGGCCACCCGTTGCCCCCGGCCCAGGGTAATCATGGAATTAATGGCCCCGATGCCCACATCCAGGGGCTCTTTGATCATTTTTCGTTCCAGGGGCCCCAGGGGTTTTCCATACAGATAATAGGAACTTGAACCTGTAATGGGACCTTTATTGTCAATGGGATTTCCCATGCCGTCCATTACGCGCCCAAGCATGTCGTCACCCACCGGCACCATGGGAGACGAGGCCACCGGCACAATCCGGCTTCCCATGCTGATGCCCCTGATCTCACCAAAGGGCATGAACAGCGCTTTTTCCTGCCGAAAGCCTACCACTTCGGCCATTACGGCCATCCCATGGTCATTGATAATGCGACACACAGCGCCCACGCCAAGACCTAAACTGTCCCCTTCGGCAATCAGACCGATCACCTGGGACACCCGTCCTTCGGGTGTCACGGTTTTGACCTTTTCCACCGCATCGGCATAAATGCTGAAATCCACTTTGTCAAAAAGATCGTTCATCATATTCCCGCCTTGGCAATGGCGTCGTAAACCGCCTTAAGTTTGGATTCTGGATCTGTGGTAATGGTGGCACCGGCACTTTCAATGCGACATCCCCCTTTGGGAATCATGGCGTCCGTATTAACCGTAATATGGGTCAAGGAGCGTATGGATTCAAAAAAAGTCTCCTTAATCATTTCCACATATTCATAGTCTTCTTCAGCCACACCCAGGGTAATTTCCTCCGGGGAGGCAAGTTGGGACAACGCGTCCAGGATTGTGTTCTTGATCACCGCATCGTCCGAGTCCAGTTTGGCCAGCACCACTTTCCCGGCAATCTGACAGACAAGTTCAACCAACTGGGTTTCATATCGTGCCAGCATGTTTTCCAGCATCTGATCTGCGGTTTCCAATACCTGCCGGAAAGGGTCCAGGACCTGCCCCATTTCCTGAACAATCTCCTGTTTTCCGGCATCATGCCCCTCTTCTATCCCTTTGTCATAACCTTCGGCCTCACCTTTGGCAAACCCGTCGGTCTGCCCCTGTTTAAATCCCTCTTCCCGGCCTTTTTTCAACCCCTCTTCATAGCCTTTGGCATGGCCGGCTGTTTGTCCTTTTTCAAGCCCCTGGACCATACCCTGTTCATAGCCTGCGGCAAATCCCTGTTCTTCCGGTGTCGGACCCTCTTCCGGCTCATCCGCACTCTGAGCTTCCTCCAAGGGCCCGGAGACATCCTTTTTTAGATCGGGGTCATCGGCACCCACATCCGCGCCCTGGATTAAGGGTTCGAACAGTTCTTCTTTAAGCTTTTTGGTCACTTTATAAACGGACTCAAATCCGCCTTCCTCCCTTTGAACTTCCAAAGGATCAAACAAAAGCTTAAACCGCTCAAAATCAGGCTCGGCATCCGACCGTGACACCTCTTCATCAAAACTCTCAAGGGAGCCCACATCAATGGCCTTGAATTCATCATCTTGTGACGAAAACGATCCATCTTTATGTTCATCTTGATCAGACAAGGACATCATCCTTTCCTTTCCCCAGGGTTATGGTACCGTCGGCCTCAAGCTCTTTCGCCGCCCTGACCACGGCCTGCTGGGATTCTTCAACCTCTGCCAGGCGAACAGGACCCATGGCATCCAGATCGTCCTTGAGCATTTCACCGGCCCGCTGGGACAGGTTGGCAAAGATTTTAGCCTTCATATCTTCGGTGGCGGTCTTCAAAGCGTAGGTGAGCTGCTGACCTTCAACCTTCTTGAGAATTTCCCTCATGGCAGCATCATCTATATTGGTCAAATCCTCAAATACAAACATGAGTTTGCGGATCTCATTGGCCATTTCCGCATCATCTTCCTCAACATATTCCATAACAGCATCTTCGGTGGATTTATCCACGCCATTGATGATATCCACCAGGACTTCCAGGCCGCCTGCCTTACCGCCGGGGCCAACTGCGCCGCTGAGTTCATATTTCAAGGCCTTGTCCACGTCCCTGACAACGTCTTCGGAAATCTGGCCTAGACGGGCGATCCTCATGGAAATGTCGCCCTTGAGTTCATCCGGCATATTCATCATAATTTCCGAGGAAATTTCTGCAGGCATATGGGCCAGGATCATGGCGATGGTCTGGGGATGTTCACCTTCAATATATGTAGATAACGTGCCCGTATTCACATTCCGGCTCCATATAAAGGGTTTGGCCTGTTTCTTCTTTTCCAAATCATCCAGGATGGCTTTGGCGTCCTTATCTTTCAGTGAATTGGTTACCACATTCTTAATAAAGGAGTCCCCTTCAACAATCATCTTGGACTCTCCTTCATATATGACATTGAACTCAGCACACACGGTCTTGAGCATGTCAGGCGTAATCTGGTCAACCTTGGACATTTCAAAGGCAATTTCCCCAATCTGCTGATCTTTCATTTTTGAAAATACCTGGGTTGTATATTCTTCTCCCATGTACATGAGAAATACTGCTGCCTTTTGACAACCGTCTAAATTTTCCGGATCAAATACTTTTGGCATGGAATTACTCCTCTCCTTCCTCTTCTTCCTCTACTTCACTGAGCCATCCCTTGATGATATTCACGGTCTTGAACAGGTCTTTTTCCGCATAATACCTGGCTTTTTCCTGGGGACTCATATTGGCTATGTATGCGTTCCGCTCTGCTGCAGTCATTTTTTGGATGAACTCTTCTTTTTGATCTTCGGTCATCATTTCAAAAAATTCCTGTTGCTGCTCTGCGTCCATCTCAGTAAAGGACGGTGCCTTTTCCTCTGATTCAAGCTGGGCCCGTTCTTCCGGTGAGGGTAACGCTTCCTGTTCCACCGTAACCTTGATGTCGCGAACCGTTTTTATGATAGGTCGGATGATGAACAGAAACAATACAAAGACCAGCAGTAAATTGGCAATGAGACGCCCGTGTTCCTTCTGGACCATGCGCCAGCCTGTAAGTTTCTCTTGGGTGCCCTGCATATCGTCGATGGAAGCAAAGGGAAAGCACTCCATGGAAACCTGATCGTTGCGTTCTTCGTTATACCCCATGGCTCTGGTTACAATACTTTGGAACTGCTGCATCTCTTCGGCAGACCTGGGCATGTACACCCGTTTGGTGTCGCCGTTGTCATTTGTCTGGAACTCATATTTACCGTCAATCACGGCTGCGACCGAAAGCCTTGTGAGTTCCGCCATGGGTTTCTGGGTTTCCCTGACCCGTCGACTGATTTCGTAATTGACCGTATCATCGTTCTTATTAATCCGCTCCCGGTTTTTATCGCCGGCCTGGTCTTCATCTGTGATGGGGTTGACCGATGAAGGGATACCTACCTGTTCATCAAGCTGGACCACTTTTTCAGCCCTGTTTTTCCGGCTGCGTATGAATTCCCCGCCCCGCTCAAACGGATCATAAATTTCTTCATTCATGCTATTTTTGGAGAAATCCATTTCCGAGGTAACCCGGACAATGGCTTTATCCGCACCCACGATGCGCTCAAGCATGGTCTGGAGTCTGCGTGTCAGGTTCTCTTCAAACCGCACCTTATACTGATATTGTGCATCTGCAAGATTCTCTGCATTAATTCGGGCCTGTTCTTCTTCGGATTTTCCTTCAAACAGAATCCGGCCGGCAGTATCCACAATGGTCACAAGTTTCGGGGTCAGGTCCTGGATGGAAGACGCTACCAGGTGTGCGATGGCAGCCACTTCTTCTTTCTGAAGATCTGCGACCAGTTCCAGCAGAATGGATGCCGAAGGCTGTTTGGTCTCCTCCACAAAAACCGATTCCTTTGGCAGCACAATCATGACCTTGGCGTCCTTAACCGCTTCAAATGAAGCGATGGTGCGTGCCAGTTCCCCCTGAAGCGCACGTTTTTTATTGATTTTCTGGACAAACTCGGTGGTACCGAACTCGCTTTTATCAAAAATTTCGTATCCAACCCCTGCGCCTTTGGGAATGCCTTCCTTGGCCATGGTCAGCCGGACATCATACACCATGGCGTCCGGCACCAGAATGGTGGTCCCGTCACCGGTCAGGCGATAGGGTATGTTGGAGGATTTCAATATTTCCACGACAGCGGAGGCATCTTCCTGGCTTAACCCTGAATATGCGGCATTATAAGGGGTTTGGTTGGCCCATACAAACATGGTGATAAAGCCTGCTACCACCACCAGGACCAGCCCGCCTAGAAGGACTTTCCGGATCATGCTCATCTCTTTGAACATGGTAACGATTTTTTCAATTACTGGATTCATTTAAGCGGCTCCTGCTCTGCAAGGGGTTATACCTGCATACGCATGATTTCTTGATAGGCACTCATGGCCTTGTTCCGGACCTGTGCCAGTACTTTTAGAGATGTGGAGGCTTTGCCTAACGCCATCATGCCTTCATGAATACCAAGTCTGCCTTCAATGACAGCCTCAACAGAATCATCTGCCACATGCTGATTATTATTCACTTCCAGGACGGCTGATTCCAGCCGTTCCATAAATTCGGGGCTTCGCTGGGCTGCACGGTTCGCCACGGATTCCCTGTACAAGGATAGTTTGCCGGGAATTTGTGTATTTATCTTGTCCATTGATTCGCTCCTTTCCCCTGTAAGTTTATAATATATTGATAGCACGTTTTTGAATTCATATCTTGTTTCCTAATGGGGTGCACCTCGGTGTGGACAGGCCCTGTCAGCCCATGGCTGTTATTTGCCTATCTCAAGGGCTTTGCTCACCATATTTTTTGTGGTGGAAAGCGCCGTGACACTTGCCTCATAACTGCGTCGGGCAACCATCATGTCTGAGATTTCAGTTAAATGGTCCACGTTGGGCATCTTCACATAGCCTGTATCCGGATCTGCATCGGGATGGGCCGGATTGTACACCAGATGAAAATCTTCCTGGGATCTGACAATCTGGTCCACTTTGACCCCTGTGCCGTTATCGGGCTTTTTCTCATCCTCAAACTCAATGTCAGATAATTCAATCCGGCCGGACTGCTCCTTTCGAATTTTTTGTTGCACCACGCTTTCAAAGGAGTCGATATCATCGCCTTTGAAGACGACCATTTTTCGCCGGTAGGGTCCGCCGTCTTCACTTCTGGTGGTATCCACGTTGGCCAGGTTTTCAGCAATGACATTAAGTTTCATACGATGGGCCGCAAGGGCCGTTCCGCTGATTTTTGATGCATTCATTAAATCCATGGATTATTTTCCTCCCTCATCAATGGCATAGTTGAGTATGGTCATTTTACGCAGCAGCATCTCGGCGGTAGATCTGAATTTCACATTGTTCTCCATTAGATTCATCATTTCCGTATCAATGTTCACCGAATCCAGGTGATAGATATCCACATCCTCGCTGTCCATACCGTTAATTTGACCGCTTGCCCCGTCAATATTGCCGGGTAGATGTTTTTCATTGGTTTTGTCCAGATAATCGGGTTCCGGTTCAGTCATGGCCCGTTTGAGCGTACTTTGAAAATCTATATCGCTGGGCGTATACCCGATGGTATCCATATTGGCGATATTGCCTGCGATCAGGTTATGCCGGCGGGTTGAGATGTCCATACTCTTTCCGATCATCTCGTAGGTGTTCCCGAAAATTCTTGAATCGGCCATGTTAACCTCCGTTTTTTAAATTGAGGGTTCCGGGTCTGCCTCTGGTCGCATTTTTCTTAGATGCCCGGGTTGGATATTCGGATAAGAATACCGGAATATCGACATCATAAACGGGAAAATGCAAATTACATGCCTGAAATGATAAACAGCAGGGATAGTCAGAGAGGTTCTTTGTATTCGTTCAGTTTGTTGCGAAGGGTCCTGACACTGATCCCCAGAATTTTTGCGGCATGGGTCCGGTTTCCCTCGGTCTGATCCAGCGTCTTGAAAATCATTTTCTGTTCCATCTCTTTGAGAGATCCTGCCGAAAAGTCCTCGTTGGCAACGGCTTCTGCGCCTGTATCATCAATAAGGGCTGTTTCTGCGCCATCATCCATGAGCAAATCAGATGGGGTGATCATATCGGTTTCAGCAAGAAGAACGGCACGATGAATCACATTTTCAAGCTCCCGGACATTGCCGGGAAAAGAATGGTTATGTAGCACGGAACGTGCCTGGTCTGTCAATCCTTTGACAGACCTTGCGTCAATCCTGCAGTATTTTTTTATAAAAAAATCGCATAAGGGCTGAATGTCTTGGCTGCGCTCCCGCAAGGGGGGGATAATTAAGGGAATGGTATTAAGACGGTAAAACAGGTCCTCCCTGAATGCGTGGTCCTCTACGGCTGCCTTGGCATCCCGGTTGGTGGTGGCGATTATCCGGACATCCACATCCACGGGTTGGGTCCCCCCCACCCGGTCTACGACCTTTTCCTGGAGTACCCGTAGGAGTTTGGATTGAAGATGATACTGCATCTCCGTGATTTCGTCTAAAAACAGGGTACCTTTATCGGCCAGTTCAAACTTGCCGGCTTTCTTTGCCAATGCGCCGGTGAAAGCCCCTTTTTCATGGCCGAACAATTCGCTTTCCAGAAGATTTTCCGGCAGGGCTGCGCAGTTGATGGCGATAAACGGCTGATGTCGGCGGGTACTTTTTTCATGTAGAAACCTTGCAAGCAGTTCCTTGCCGGTGCCGCTTTCCCCCTGGATGAGCACCGATGCCGACGAATCCGCCACCCGGGCGGCAAGCTTAAGCAGACGCGTCATTCTGGGCTCTTTAGTAATGATTTGAACCGCTTTATGCTTGATTGCTTTTCCCTTTTTTGCACCCTGATCTATAGGTGATGGCGCAATGGCAGAGACCAACGATTTTTTAACGCTGAGTTCAAGCTGTTTGGGGTCAACCGGCTTGATCAGATAATCCATGGCGCCATGCTGTATAAGGCTGACGGCATAATCCATCACAGGATCCGGGGTAAGGATAATGGTCTTTGGCACCCCGGTGTCTGAAGCCGCCGCCTGTTTAAGAAAATCCAAAGCAGAGAATCCCGGCGTACCATCGTCGGCCACAACCACCGCAGGTTTTTGAGCAAGCAGGTGGGCAAGCGCATCCGAGCCTTCGGGCACGGCATCAACCAGGAAACCCATCGCCTCGAACAGGTCGGTGTAGGTCATTCGTTCTTTGGGGTTTTCAATTATGAGAAATAATCGTTGTCCAGGCACGTTGCCAAAGCATCCTTATGAATTTATCATTTTTTCAGCCAGCCCCATCGTACTCAGCCGCTGCCGGGCAAGCCGGGCCCAGACCGAGTCGTAAGACTGTGCTACCTGTTCAAAGGTTTCTTTCGCCTTATCCAGTGCATTGCCTTTCTGGTAGGCGTCCCCCAGTAGAAAACCGATATTGGCCTTGGCCCGGTCTCCTTTTGAAAAATTAAGGGCTTTGGCAAAGGCATTGGCTGCCTGCCCATAGGATTTCATGTCCAGGTAAGTTGACCCCAGCGTTTTGTACGCGCCTGCCAGTATCTCGTAATTTTCGCCGGGGGATGCGGCAAATGCCTTCACCGCACGGGCCTGGAGTCCGGACGCCGTTTTTAAGTCTGATTTTTTTCGGTAACCTCCTGCGCGAAGCATGAGTATCCGCCCCTTATCCAGAGCGCTCTCCCCCGCCTTATACGCCGAGACAAAGGCATCCTCCGCCTTTGAAAAACGCCCCTTTTCCAGATAAATTTGCCCGATCCGGGTCAGAGCTTCTACCCGGTTTCTATTCTTTGGAAATCTTTTTGTAAAGGCATACAATAGTTTTAACGCATCGTCATCTCTGCCGGACTCATCCATGGCTTTGCCCAGTCCAAACAGAAGTAAAGCCGGTCGTTCTGCTCTTTTATAAAGTTTATAGGCAGAAATCAACTGATTAAATGCCTCTTCATACAGACCGGCTTGTAAATATGCCCTGCCTACATGAAAAGGAATCAGTCGTCCCCCCATTTTGTTTAACTTGACCCGTTCGTTTTCATATCTTCTCAATACAGAGGTATATTCGTCGTCCTTCAATTGTTCTTTGAACAATGCCTCGTAGGCTTTTTGCATTAGTTTAACCGCCTCGTAACGCAACCCCCTGGGATGGGTGGACAACAAATCCTCAATTTCCTGGATGCACTTATCATACTCTCCATTTTTCTGATAAATTTCAGCCAGGCGCATCATGGCAATCCGGGCATAGGTATTTTCAGGAAACCGGGTCTTGACCATTTCGTAAATCTCAATTTTTTCAGCATCCGTCTTTAAGTACCTGGCGATCCCAATGGAGGCATTGATATATCCCGGGGAATCGGGATATTTTTCCCGGACCAGTTCGTACAACTTGATCGCCTTTTCTTCTTGATTCTCCATTCCATAGGCATCGCCGGCCTTGCTTAAAGCCATATCAGGATTTTTGGTATCGGGATAAAGATTCAACAGCCGGATATAATTCTCCCGGGCGTCTTTGCTCAAACCCAATTCAAAATTGGCATCTGCCGTGTATTTAAGCAGGTCAGCAGATTCATACACCTTTTTTACATCATTTTGTATGACATAATTAAGAACGCTCAACGCGTCATAATACCGCAGGTTTTCAAACAGTGCCTTACCGTAGCCCAGCCCTGCATCCGATATGTAGCCGTTGCTTATTTTTGAGTCAAACACCTTTTTATATAGATTCAACGCTTTGTCATTATATCCTCTGTCATTATAAATCTCGGCCAGATGATACTCCACCTCGGGCATACCGGAATAGTCAGGAAAGTCCTTGCTGATAATATCAAAATACCCTTCGGCGGTTGCGCTGTTGTTCAGACGGGTATGAATCAATCCCATGGCAGCATAGGCAAAGGGAAGATAGCTTGATTTCGGAAAGGCGACCATGGCATCCTGAAACATACGTTCTGCAGTCAAAAGCCCTGCCGAGTCATCGTTCTCAACACCCAGAAAGTTGACATAGGCCCTTAAATAGTAGACCTGTTCCCGGCAAAATGGGTTTTCTTCAAATAAGTACTGGTCGAGAATGGCTCCGGCTTCTTTGTACAATTGTTTTTTAACCAGAAGCATCGCATTTCCAACCGCATTGGCCTGACAGCCCTGCAACGGGTCCTCGCCCCGGTACATATCGCTGAGATCGCCTTTAAAACGACTGGCCTGACGCTTTGGCGGTATATAAATCGGTGGTTCCTTTATTCTCTCTTTCGCTTTAGCCAGGCCGGAATCCTTTTTGGGGACAGTGTCTGGTTTTTGGACAGGCTCGCGGGGTTGTTCTTTCGGTGGCGGTTCGGCCTGGGGCCGGGGAGCAGGTACTTGTATTGCCGGTTCATTCGGGGCGTCGACACGGATTTGTTTTTTCCCGGGTTCCGTTGCCGGAGCTACCGCCTGTTTTTCAGGTTTGGAAACAGCAGGCGTTGCCGCTGCTGACGGTTTCTGGACAGTCTCTGTCTGGGGCGCAGGGACATATTGGGGAACGGAAGACGCTATATTTACGGCTTTATTTAAAACCACGATTAACTGGTTATTGGCGGCATCAAAAGAGGATTGAATTTTTTCTTCACTGGCGTACTTACCCGTCACCATTAGGGCGACCACGTTGCCTTCAAGGGTTTCCACATGGACGGATTCAAGCTTGGGATTATCCTTTCCGCCAATGACAAGCCCTCTGCTCAGGCTTGCATTTTTAATGGCCACCAGGACCTCCCGCTCTCCGACGCGGATAATTTTTACAGGGGCTTTTCCGGTCATGTCAACCGTTACTGAAAAGGGGTTGTCCTTGACGTGGATTGCTTTGACAACGGGGGGTGCGGCCATGGTCGTTGCAGCCTGAATGAATACACAGAAAAATATGGTCCAGGCCGATGATAAAACCTTCAGGTATGTGGGGATTAATTCTCTCATGATATATTAATATCCAAAAGGGTTCATGGTTGGAGAACTAAAAAGCAAGTAATATGCCATACCTATAATTGTGTATCATATCAGATTGAATGTCCTTTAAAAAGCATGTTCGGCAAATAAGATCACAAAGAGGACTGGACAAGGGCGTGGGGATTTCCGGCGGCAGGTGTCAAAAAACCGGCATCTCATCTTCCGGTTCGATATTCATTTTTTTTATTTTTTCAACCAGGGTCGTCCGGTTCATTTTCAACATTTCGGCGGCCTTGGCTTTTACCCATCCGGTTTTATTCAAAGCGTGGGTAATTAAAGATTTTTGATACGATTCCACTGCCTCATTAAAACCGATGTTGTTTTGGAACACGCCGTCTACACAGATCGGGGTGGCATCTGTCCCGGCATCGGTCATACAACCCGGCAGATCAGCTATGCTGACGGTCTCCTCTTCCACAAGGACTGACAGTCGTTCCACCAGATTTTCCAGTTCCCTGATGTTTCCAGGCCATTCATAGGTCGCAAGTACCTGTTTTACCGAATCAGGAAATATCTTGGGCATGTATTCGGTATTGCGCCGTGCAAAACCGGACTGGAAATGCTCCACCAGAGGCATAATATCTTCAGGGCGTTCCCGCAGGGGCTGGATGTTGATGGGAATCACATTAAGGCGGTAATACAGGTCTTCTCTGAATTCGTTATTCTCTATGGCTGCGGTCAGGTTTTTGTTGGTGGCTGAAATTACCCTGATATCCACCGCTATGGTCTGGGAGCCGCCCACCCGCTCGAATCGTCTTTCCTGCAAAGCGCGTAAAAGTTTTACCTGGAGATCAGGGCTCATATCCCCGATTTCATCCAGAAAAATCGTACCTTTATCGGCAATTTCAAAACGCCCGATCCTTGCCCGGTGGGCACCGGTAAATGCGCCTCTCTCATGGCCGAACAGCTCACTTTCGAGAAGCTCGCTGGGAATAGCCCCGCAATTGATTACCACCATGGGGCCGTCTTTTCTTGCTGAGTTTTTATGGATGGCCCGGGCAATAAGCTCTTTGCCCGTACCGCTCTCTCCTGTGATAAGCACCGATGAATTAGAGCGTGCAACTTTGCGCACCCGGTCAAGCACGGCCATCAGTCCTTTACTCACGCCGGCAATGCCGCTGCGGTTAAAATTCGATATGTTCTTCGGCGGGGCGTTAACGGAACCTGTTGTTTTTTCGGCAGTTGCTTGGGCCATTGGGATTTAACTTACTTAAGGATTTTTTGGAGTTTGTCGGAAATGGCCTCTGCTGTAAACGGCTTGACCACGTAATTGGAGACACCGGCTTGTACGGCTTCTATGACGTTTTGTTTCTGTGCTTCTGCCGTGACCATCAGGAACGGTGCTGTTTTGTACTGGGTGCTTGCCCGCACTTTTTTGAGCAGTTCAAGGCCCGTCATCTTGGGCATGTTCCAGTCGGAAATAATCAGATCAATCTCCTGGCTTTCAAGGACGTCCCACGCCGTTGTACCGTCATCGGCCTCCACCAGATTTTTAAAACCAAGCTGTTTTAAAATGTTTTTCAGAATACGGCGCATGGTCGCAAAATCGTCAACTATCAAAATCTTGATGGATGTGTCCATTGCCACATTTTCCTCCTTAATTGGATTGAAACCCATCTGCTATCTATCAAAACACACCTCAATTGTAAATTCTCCACCATCGGCTTGGAAAGGAATCGCTATTTTAGGGCCATTTCCATAGTGCCTGATGGTGTGTCTTCTCCCGGTGATCACTGATGGTATGGCAGCCTTGAACACCTTGCCCATTTCATCAAGTTCCCGCCGGGCCTGTCCGGAAATCATATTTGTCAATTCCCCAACGGCATCGGCGATATCATCGTTGAGCCCGTCTATTTTTTCTCCGAACATGTTGGAAACGACCGTTAAAATACATTTTTCTTCAAAGGTGACGGCGATGGTTCCTTGGGCGACGCCGGTCAGTCCCATGACACCGGTCACATCTCCCACGGCGATATTATCTTTTTTTAAATAGGGTTTTCCCGCCGTAACCGTAACAAAAGCCATTGTTTCCAGTACGTTAATGGTCGCATCAATGAATGGGTTTATCAGTGTGACATCCAAGGAACAACACCTCCGGGCGGTTTAAATCTTACCTCATATACTGCCGAAGTAACTAATCAGAGCCTTCAATATTATACAAAACCAGCGTTTTCAGATGGGTATACGTATCTACGTCCATGGACTCGAACTCTACACCGAATCCGGAATCCGTGTGTCTGACGATTCGTCCCTGAATTTCCAGTTTAAGATCGTCTATTCCTCCGGACAGATAAACATTCACCCGGCACGCTGTATCCAAGGAAGGCCGCTTGTCTGTTTTGACAAACACGCCTCTCTGACTCAAATCCTTTGAATGGGCCGCAAACTGTACGTTTTGTCCGGACTCATCAATCATATGGATTTCGATTTTGGTTGTAAAAATTACCCTGGAATATTTTCGCCTGTCGTCTTTGTCTGAAATGCTCAATGCAATTTCACTCCACGCTGAAAGATATAAAATGTTATACTTAATAATTTCTAGGGTAGATTAGCATATTTCATTTTCAGGCTCAAGCCATTAAGGCCCGCAGATTAAATAAGTTGGGCAGAAATAACGCCGAATTTTGGTTCATCTACAAGGCGCATTAGGTGTCGAATAGCAGGCCTACTGGGTCTTTAATGCAACGAAGGAGATGGGCCAAAAGGCAAACTATTTCGTTCAAGTTATTTGATTTGCGGTCCTAAAAGTCATCCGGCAGGTCCTGATCCGCCACCCGCAGAAAAACATCCACCACTTCAGGGTCAAACTGAGTGCCTGAATTTTTAATTATAATGCCGATAACGACATTCTTATCTATTTTTTTTCGGTAGGCCCTGTCCGAGGCCATGGCGTCATAACTGTCGGCAACCGATAATATCCTTGCAAGTTTAGGAATTTGTCCGCCTTTAAGCCCGTCGGGATATCCCGTGCCGTCAAAACGTTCGTGGTGATGCCGGATAATTTGCGCTTCTCTACCCCACAGACCCAGTTTGCTTATAATCTCAGCGCCGATGGCAGGATGCTCTTTTATTTTTTCGTATTCATCTTCAGTAAGGCGGCCGGGTTTTAAAAGGATATCATCCCTGATACCTATTTTACCGATATCATGAAGGCTGCCCGCCACATTGATTATGTCCAGTTCTTCTTCAGTACACCCCATTTCCTCGGCAATGATCTGGGCGAATCTGGCCACTCTGGCTGAGTGCTTGCGGGTATAAAGATCCCGAACCTCAAGGGCCGTAACAAAGGCAAACAGGGTGGAAAACAGATTTTCATATATATTCTCATATAAAGCGATATTTTCAATTCCCGAGGCGGCTTTCTGGGTAATAAAGCTTAAATAGTAAATATCCTGTTCCCCAAAAAAACGCGGCTCTTGGAAAATATAAGCCGAAACAACACCGAAAATCTTATCCCGGATTTTCAATGGTGCAACCATAAAGGAGTGTACCTGCCCTTCCATTGAGGGGATTCCCACCGCATCTGCGATGAGACAAGGCGTGTGATTGCTTCCCAGCGACTCTATGATAAATGTTTTTTCCTGTTCAGGAATATCTATGGAATAGGATGCCGGGTATTTTTTGTTTTTCGCATCGGCTTTGTCCACAAGGACCAGGGAACTGTCCTGTTCTGAATACACATGAAAAAAGACCAGGTCCGCCTTGAGTTCTTCGACGCCTAATCGGACAACTTTGTTAAAAATTTCGTAACTGGAGTCAATGGCGGCAAAATCCTCCATGACCAGATTCAAGGTGTTGACTTCCTCCACTTTCTTGACCAGTTCGTTGTTGAGTTGGCGCAGCCGCTCCCGACGTTCCACCTCTTCCTTGAGGATCAAATTTTCAACAAAAAGTTCGCGTTCCCGCAATATTCTGCGAAGGGTCAACTCCATCTGCTCGAGGTTCACCGGCTTGATCAGGTAATCTACAACGCCGTTTTTCAGGGTCTGGATGGTATTTTCAAGGGACGGATACCCGGTCATCACCACAACAGGCAGCGTGCTGTCAATCTGGCGGATTTGTTCGGCAAGCTCTAGTCCGTCCATCACGGGCATATTGATATCGGTAAAAACGCAATCTATTTTTTCCCGGTTGACAATAGCCAGGGCGTTTTCCCCGTTTCCTGCAGTATAGATCCGGTAGCCCTTTCTTTCAAAAAATCCTTCGGTGACATCCAGAATACCGCTTTCATCATCCACCACTAGGATTTTAATACTGTCCTTATCCATCCATCTCAACCTGTTGTTAATCGGGATTTACCTAAAATTTACATGTATACGAAACATCATATTTTATCAACCAAAATCAAATTATCTAAAATTCCGGCGAAATTCACGTAAAGAGAATTTTATTTATGTTTTTTGCGTTGATTGAGAACAATATTCTTGACTTTGCATAAAGCAACGAATATTCTTTCAAAAAAATAAAACCTACATGATAAATTTAACATAAATTGAATATAATTGGTATGGATAAAACTGACCTGGAAATTCTTAAAATTTTACAGAAAAAAGCCAGAATCCCCAATGTTGAGGTTGCCAGAACCATTGGCATGGCCCCTTCCGCAGTGCTTGAGCGGATTAAAAAGTTGGAGGCAAAAAAGATCATCCAGGGCTATGAGGTGCGCCTGAACCCGGATATGTTCGGCAGTGCCATGACCGCCTTTGTCAGCATCCAGGTGACCCGCCCGTCCAAGATCCGGGAAACCGGCGAACAGCTGGCAACCATTGAACAGGTCCAGGAAGTTCATTATCTGGCAGGTGGAGACACCTTGATGATTAAAATAAAGACATCCGGCAACATGGCGCTGGAAGAGCTGGTACAAACCCGGATCGCCGATGTGAGCAGCGTAAAGGCGACCAAAACATTTATTGCGCTTTCCACGTTTAAGGAAAGCGCCAAGATTAAACTGCCGGATGACGTTTAATTTGTGTTTGAGCGGAAAGGCACCCATCTGCGGCGTTGCAAAAAAAATGCATCTGGTCAACTTTTTACTCAAATACGTATTTTTCATTCAGTTGCTATTAATATAAAGGAATTATTATCATGCCCATGTCACCTGAATTCAAAGGAAGACTGTCAGCGGTGGTCCAGGATGCCGTCGCAGCCTTTGGCAGCCCTTTTCATATCTACGATGAAACCGGGATCATTCAAACATGCCAGGCCCTGAACAACGCATTTGCCCCCATTGACGGATTCAAGGAGTATTTTGCCGTAAAAGGATTGCCAAATCCTTCGGTGATGGCGCTTCTCAAAGCCCAGGGGTTTGGTTTTGACTGCTCTTCGGTGCCGGAAATAGAGCTGGCCCGTCAAGTAGGAAGCAATGCCGACGATATCATGTTCACCTCCAACAACACCACCCAGGAACAGCTGAAAGCCGCCATGGACAATGGCGGCAGTATTATAAACCTGGATGATATCTCCTTGATTGCAAAATTGCCAGCCATACCTGATCTGCTTTGTTTCAGATACAATCCCGGCGCGACACGCCAGGGGAACGACATTATCGGTAAACCTGAAGAAGCCAAATACGGCCTGACCCGGGACCAGATTTTCTCAGCCTATGAACAGGCCCTATCCCTTGGTGTCAAACGATTTGGCATTCATACCATGATGGCCTCCAATGAGCTTAATTTCCAATACATGATTGATACGGCGGACATGTTGCTGACGTTGGCTGAAGAGATAAGTCATGCTTTTAACATCCGGTTTGAATTTATTAATATCGGCGGTGGACTTGGCATTCCTTACACTCCGAATGCCAAACCATTCAATCTTGAAGGCATGGCCGAGGGCATCATTGCTTCCTTTGAGGCCTTTAAAGCGAAAAACGGCTGGGTCCCTAAATTATATATGGAGAGTGCCCGGTTTATCACCGGCCCCCAGGGCGTCCTTGTCACCTCTGTGATCAACCATAAAAATACCTATCGCAACTATGTGGGCGTGGATGCATCCATGTCGGCATTGATGCGCCCCGGGATGTATGGCGCGTATCACCATATCCACATCCATGGCAAGCCGGACTCCGCCCCCTTGAAGATAGTAGATGTCGTCGGGGCGTTGTGTGAGAATAATGACAAGTTTTCCATCCAAAGGCAGTTGCCCGAAACCCAGGAAGGCGACATCCTGATTATCCACGACACCGGGGCCCACGGACATGCCATGGGCTTTAATTACAACGGCCAGCTTCGTCCCAAGGAGCTTTTGCTTAAAACCGACGGCAGCATTGAATTGATCCGTCGGGCAGAGACCATGGATGACTATTTTGCCACATTAAATTTTGAGCCCCAAACCATCGTGCCGGGACATGATTGATGTGGCCCGGTGCGAAGGGCCGCAAATGTGTTTTGTTATTTCATCTGCGGTCCTAATGGAACGCGAAGCAACCAAGAGAAACAAAGGTCTTTATAACTGCCGTGTGGCGGCCTATCGACACCCAGACTCAATCCACAACAAAAGCTGAAAGATCCGGGTAGATTACACAATCGTTCTTGTAAACAAAATCTTGCCGGGGCAGGTCGTTGCGCCCCGGTCCTTTGTATAGTTTAAGGCTGATGACCAAAATAAAAATAATTGATTATCAATCCAATTTATGGTTTGCTTTAGCCTGTACATGGGCCCAAAGATTTCGACTCTGGCATTGACCCGGCAGGAGAAATAGCATGGATTTACAACAAATCTGTCCTGATAAGCTACTCACCGCACAAGCAAGTGTAAAAAAAATTCGTAACGGTTCACGGGTATTCATCGGGACAGGATGCGGAGAACCCCAGCATCTGATTCGGACCATGGTCGAGAATCAGTCCCTTCAGGACATTGTTGTATATCAGATGCTGTCAACCACCTTGGCGGAATATCTTAATGACGACAATTTTTCGTCCCGGTTTTCCATTAAACTGTTTTTTATTTCCGTTCTGATGCGTAAATTTGCGTTTGAAGGAAAAATTGACTATATCCCGATTTATCTTTCCCAGATTCCAAAAGTTTTCCGGAACAATGAAATCGGCCTGGATGTTGCTCTGGTCCAGATCAGTCCCCCGGATGCCCATGGTTACTGTTCCCTCGGCATCTCCGTGGACATCACCCTTTCAGGCATGAAAAATGCCAAAGTCACCATTGCCCAGGTTAATCCCCAAATGCCCAGAACCTGGGGAGATTCTTTCGTGCACATCGACGATATCGATTATTTAGTGGAGTACGAAGAAGAGCTTCTGGAATCCCTGCCCAAGTCCAAAAACAAAACCGTGGTTGAGCGCATCGGCCATTATGTCAGCCAGTTGGTGGATGACGGCTCCACACTACAGATCGGATTCGGGCATCTGCCCCATGCCATCATGCCCTATCTGGCCGCCAAAAAGGACCTTGGTATCCATACCCAGGTCATCACGGACGGACTTCTGCCTTTATTTAAACAGAAGGTCATCACCAACCGCAAAAAAAATTATCTCCCCGACCGGGCTGTCGCTTCCCTTTGCATGGGGTCAAAGGAATTATATAAATATATAGCTGACAATCCCATGTTCCATTTCAGTTCCTCTGAATTTGTGAACGATCCCAATGTCATTGCTAAAAACGATAACCTGATCTCCATCAGCTCCGCCCTGGAGGTGGATCTGACAGGTCAGATATGCACGGACTCAAAAGGGTATCTGTTTTATTCAGGCATCGGTGACCAAGTGGATTTCATAAGGGGATCTGCCATGTCCAAAGGCGGCTTTTCCATTGTCATCATCCCGTCCACAGCCCAGAACGGCCAGGTTTCCCGCATTGTGACGCATTTAAGTGAAGGGGCCGGGGTTGCCACCACCCGGGGAGACATTGACATTGTGGTCACGGAATACGGTATTGCAGAAATCCGGCGAAAAAGCATTTTCCAGCGGGTTATGGAACTGGCTCAGATTGCCCATCCTAAATTCCGAAAGCAGCTCATTGAAGAGGCCAAACAGCGCCATTATATTTTCAGCGACCAACTGCCGCCCACAAACCAGGACCTGCTGTTTCTTGTTGCCTATAAATACAACATGCTTTTGCCCAACGGAAAACAGCTGGAAGTCAGGCCGCTTCAGCCTTCGGATGAATTTGAATCCAGAAATTTTTACTATTCTCTCCAGGAAGACTCCATCTATTTTCGGTTTTTTAACCGCCGCAAAGTGTTCTCAAGGCGTATGCTCCAGCAGATGTGGGCCCAGGTGGACTACAGCCGGAATATGACTCTTATTGCCCTTATGCAGCAGGGCAAACGCAAACAGATTGTGGCGGTGGCATCTTACGCAGAAGTGGACCCCAAGAATGCGGAAGTGGCATTTCTGGTTCAGGAAGAGCTGCATGGTCAGGGAATTGCCACTTTTTTGCTGAGCTGTCTTGAAAAAATTGCGCGCAAGAACAATTATTCGGGCTTCACTGCCCTTGTCCTGGCTGAAAACCGAAAAATGCTCAATGTGTTTAAAAATACCTATCCCCACGCAGAATTAGTACGGGGGGATAGTGGGGAAATTGAAGTAATCATGCCCTTTGAAGTCATTGGGAAATAAAATGCGGCTGATGATCAGCCATAGAATAAAGCAGACACACCCCTCGACAACCCAACCTAACTGCTACATTTTTTTATAAAAGAGTTTGTCTAACCTACGCAGGCCTTTCTACTTTCGTTGTGGGCTGAACCACGATGAAAGAGCAGATCGGCCATGGCCGTTATTGAGGGCCTAAGGGAAAATCGTGTTTGAACGATAAGTCACCCAGATGCAACGCCGCAGATGG
>Ga0193962_1000247_pt1 | contig 24556 bp, 26 predicted proteins | sample FB_5_MG_FD_140335 | JGI IMG/M metagenome (GOLD analysis project Ga0193962, IMG submission 140335) | Microbial mat bacterial communities from the Broadkill River, Lewes, Delaware, United States - FB_5_MG | ecosystem: Environmental > Aquatic > Freshwater > River > Microbial mats | place: USA... | reverse complement strand
CACCCTTTTTTATTGGCCCAATGGAAAAAGGATTGCCCACCCCGCAATATGAGGATACCACAGAGTCGGGCAACGCCTGTATAAGCTCGGGATTGTATTCTAAAATCTCCAGTCCAGCCTTACCTGTGGGGTATTTGAAGAGCCCCTCTGGACTGTTGGCGACCTTCCTGTATTTTCCATGGATACCGGCCTCGATTCTGTCTTTATCTTCCGGGGGTATTCGGGCTTGCATTTTTTCTCCTTTTTAGAGCCTGTTTAAAAATTAGGGGATCGAAGCGAAATTTCATGAGAATGAGAACCAATTTTCTCAAATTTTTTGTTAATAGCCGGACTATTGGCCTAAAATTTGAGGGGATTGGGGCCATTTTCATGGGATTGCAGCCGATTCATCTACTTTTGAACAGGCTCTTACGTCCATGCGATTCGGGTCATAACCGGTTAAAGGAATGGGCGTCAGCCGGTAGTTGCCATATCCTAAAAGAAATATGCGGCCGTCACCGGCAAGGGCCGAATGCCCCGGGCTGGGCATTGATCCGGTCGCAGCCAGCCATACCGAGATAAGCGCAGATGCTTGCCATGGTCCAGGGTAGTGCCGTGAACAGGTCGGTTCATGGTGTTTTTTTACAGTGTAACGTTGTAAAACTGAAAAGTGCCGGCCCTTTTGTTGAATATCATCGGGAGAAAGGATGATATTCAGTTTAAAAGAAGGGAAAAGGACCGGCACCGGCAAGCGTGGGTGTTTATTTCATTGCTTATTTGATTGTCTATTTCATATCTTTGGCCTGAATCCAGATCACCGCATCCCTGGAGCACTCCTTGCCTTTAAAAGATCCTTCGGGGTCAAGGCCTAACGCTGCAAATCCCCACCATCCGGCCTTGGGAATGCCAAAGGTGAATACGCCGTTGTCATCGGCAAAAATGGTCTGCAGTACAAAGGCCGCCTGGGGGGCAACGGCGGAAGCGTCCTTGGCAAATGCTTTTTGGCCCAGCAACGGTTTATGGTTCATGAATTCAATTTCGATTTCTGCGCCGGCCACAGGTTTTTCCTTGAACAGCACTTTTCCCTGGAATACATTGCCGGTCCAGCGGTCATAGGGTTTGCACAGGGGAACAATTTCGCAGTCAAGCCCCACAGGTTCCATCCAGGCACCAGGTTCACCACCCACATTGACGATCATTTTTGTGGACTGCTGGATATATGCATCCTCTTCGGCCTCATAATAAGGGGCCGGTACCAGGCAAAAAATGTGGTCCCCGCCTCTTGCGGAATATTCGGTTTCATAGGCCGCACCTGAATTGGTCAGGCTGGTCCATTTAATGGGTTTAAGGGAAGACAGCAAGTCAGTCTTTTTTGGGGTGTTTTCTCCTCTTGAACGGGTAACAAAAAATTGTTCCGGTGTGCCCATCTCCATGGTGTGGCCGGCTTCAAAGGGGTGGGTGAAAACGATGGCCAAAGGAATTTTACCCCCCTTGTTCAATGCGCTTTCCGGGGTATAGATCATCTGAAAGTGGGCAAATGCCGGTACGGTAAGTGCCAGGATGGCTAGGGTGCTGATGGTGGTGATAGCATGTTTCATTCTCAAAATGGTCTCCTTTTTAAAAATTATGCATTGATCTGGTTATTCAGTGATTTCCTTGCCGTGTACGGTGATATCGTGGCCTTCCCCGGCGTCAAATGCTACTTTGTAGTTGCCTGGGGGCTTGTCAAAGGTAAATTCACTATCGTCATCCATTTTGCCCTGGATCAGCACCTTTCCGGCACCGTCCTCAACACGCATCTGGACGCCCGCAGCCGAAGATCCATCGGAAAATCCGCCTTCGCAGGTCACACTTCCATCGCCGTTGTCATAACAGGAACACAACGGGGTGTGGGCTTGGACTGCCGGGGTCAGAAAGAATCCCAGCACCATGGCGGTAAATATTAATACAGATAATTTCAGTTTCATTTTCTTCTCCTTGTAAATTTGTAAAACTGGCCCGGCATGCCATTCAGGCAATGGCATGCCGGGAATGGTCAAATTCTGATTTTGTTTTTATAAAACCTGTGGCAATGGTTGTGCACAAAGCAATTGCGTAAAACACCCCCATGGCTTGAAGCCCGCTTAATCCCAGAAGGGTGCCGCCGGTAAATATCAACGTGGCCACACTGATGCCCAGCACCATGGGGTAAAACATGCCGAACAGCATCCACTTGGTAGATCCGGATTGCAGTTTAACGGCAATGGACGTGGCCAGGCACGGCGGGTAAAGCACCATGAACATCATCAGGGCCAGGGCATGAAGCGGGGTAAATCCGTCTTCACTTTTGGCCATGCGTGATTCCAGGGAGCCGTCTCCGCTATCATCCTCCTGTTCATACAAGGCGCCTAAAGTCGCCACGGCGCTTTCCTTGGCGGCAAAGGCTGACAGCAGTGCCACATTAACCCGCCAGTTAAATCCCGCAAATTGGGTTGCAGGCTCAAGGACCCGTCCCATTTTGCCCAGAAAACTTGCATCTATTCTTTCCTTGCGCATTTCCCGCAGCAGCCCTTTCCGGGTTTTGAACAGTTTTTTAAAGGCTCTGTTTACTTTTTTTGCCACCTTATCCTTGCCTGGTCGGGCAATGGCGAAAAATTGCGGATTGATTTTTTTGAACTTTGTATTCAGTGCAGCATTGGCCTCAACACCCTTTGTCAGCATTTTTTTATTCTTGTAGTTTTCCCAGTAGAGCACCATCTCCATGAGTTTGTCACCGGCCAGTGGTGCGGCATAGGGTGTTTGGGCAATGCTGCTTTGAAATTTGGTAATGGCCTGGTCTTTTTGGGTCTGAAATTCAGTTTTGCGTTCGGGTGAAATACCGGGGAACTGCAAAAGGATAAAAATCACCACGGCCAGTGCCACCACAATGGAGGTGATTTTTTTAATGAACATCCACACCCGTTCCAGGGCCCGGCCCACAACGCCCCTGAACGTGGGCATATGATAGGGGGGCATTTCCATGACAAAGGGTGCAGTGGGTTTGTCCTTGAGCACTGTGGTGGTTAGAAATTTGGAGACGGGCAGTACCATCAACAGGCTGATGGTGGAAATAAAAAACATGGCCAGACCCTTGTGGGCGGCAAAGTAGATATTGATCAGCAGCACATAAAGGGGAACCTTGGCCAGGCAGTTTAGCATGGGAATGATTAAAATGGTGGTCAGCCTGGATCGTTCATCCGGGATACCCTTGCAGGACATGACACCGGGTACGGCACAGCCGCCTACATAAATGCCCCCAAGCACCATGGGCAGCGTGGACTGGCCGTGAAGGCCGTACCGGCTGAAGAGCCGGTCCATGATAAATGCCATCCGCGGCATGTAGCCGCTGTCTTCCATAACGGCGATCAGTCCGAAAAGAATAAAGAAAATGGGGATGTAGTTAAGCAGCGCGTTCACCGAATCCATCAACCACAAAGCAAATGCCGAAACCAGAGGCACATCAATGAATCCGGGGGCCGGGACAATGGCTGCCACAAAACCCCGCAGCTTGGCCAGAAGCGGCCAGGTATAGTTGGTCAGGTTGTATCCCTGGACAATGGATAGATAATAGAGCAGCCAGATGACAGCCACCAGAACCAAGGGCCCCATGAACTTATGGCACACCACGGCATCAATCCGGTCGGACATGGGCTTTTTTCTTTCAGCCGGCAGGGTCACACAACCGGCAGCGACCTTGTCGGCTGCCGCGTACCTGGCCTGGGCCACAGCAAGTGCCGTGTCCTGGTCATGATCCGCTTCAAATTGATTTCTCAAATCTTGCACATGGTTAAGGATTCGTCTGCCCCGGGCACCTTTTTCCCTGATCAGTTCCTGTATCTCTTCGTCCCCTTCCATGAGTTTGATGGCAAGCCATCGGGCCGGATATGGCCCAAGGTCGCCCGGATCCTGCAGAATCATTTCGCAGATATTACTGATCCCGGCTTCCATGGGGCCGTAATCTACCCTGAACAGGTCATGGGGCGCTTTTGTGCGGCCGGTGTCTGCTATGGCGTCGAGCAGGTCCTGTTTTCCCCGGCCCTGTTTCATGGCTGTGGCCACCACAGGCACACCTAAGATTTGGGTCAGCGCCTCCACGTTTATGGTTACGCCCCGGTTCTCCGCCACATCCATCATGTTCAGGTCAAGAACCATCGGGTTTTCCATTTCCATGACCTGGAATGTCAGGTACAGACAACGCTTGATGTTTGAGGCGTCCATGACATTGACCACGACATCGGGTCTGTCGTTGAGTATGAAATCTCTTGATACCCGCTCTTCCGGGGAATAGAAGGTCAAAGAATAGGTGCCGGGAAGGTCTACCACATCCACCCGGATGTCCCCCTGTTTGTACCACCCGGACATTTTGTCCACGGTGACCCCGGGATAGTTGGCCACATGTTGCTTGGCACCGGTCAGGGCATTGAAGACCGTTGATTTCCCGCAGTTGGGTTGTCCGGCCAGTGCGATTAATAATCTGTCGTTCATCTGCTCTCCACCTCAATAAATCGGGCTTCTTCATGTCGCAGACTGATAAAATAACCGTCGATCTCCACTTCCATGGGATCTTCAAAGGGGGCGTTACGGACCACGTTTAGGGTAAGACCCGGATAAATACCCATATCCATTAACCGCTGGCCAAGTTTGTCCTTGATGGATAGCTTCTTGATTGTTCCGCTGTAGCCGGGTTTAAGTTTATCCAGAGTCATGGTTGCTCCCACAGTTAAGTTTTTCATTTTTGTACTTTTTAATATTTTAAATATTTGTCTTGGTAAAGATAGAAACTGGTTGGGTAGAATACTTGTTAGTCCTATCTAATCAGTGAACGAAGAACTTATTTTCATTAATTGGACTTTTTGTCAATGGTTTTTTGAATTTTGTCAGATTTTGGTGTACTTCTTTAGGTTCTTAAGACTGTGAGCAGCAGCATGAGAGATATGGAGCAAAGAATTAAACCTGCAAGGGCTTCAAGTATGTCTCCTGCATTTTCAGCAAAAGAGAAACGCCGGGACACGGGGGTAAGAAGTGCGGCTTTTCCGGCCATGGCAGTGAGCACCACCAGGGAGAGCGTTGATGCTATGCCAAGGGTGATGGCACAGGCCAGCATAATGCCTAATCCGGGCAATTTCAGGGACAGACAGAACAGAACGACTAACACAACGCCGGGGCAGGGAATCATGCCAATGAAAATAGCGGGCAGGATGGACTTGGCACCCATGGTTGCCCGGGTCTCTTTAACGGTCGTATCACTAACCGGTTTTAATTTTTTCCATACCGGCAGTTTGCGAAGAAAAAGAAAGAGGCCCAGAATAATGATTAGTGAATAACTTGCGATTTGGGTGGTCCGGGTGACCGAAGCAAGGGTGCCTGAAATAGATGTTTCTATAAGATATTTGACGCAAAAAACCAGCGCAGCCCCGGACATCCCATGACTGATAGCCAGGATATTGCCAAAGGCAAGGGCGCGGGGAAATGTTGGCTTAATTGAGACAATATATGATAGGGCAAGGGCCTTGCCGTGGCCGGGGCCGGCAGAGTGCACCATGCCGTATATAAAGGCCGCTGCCAGAACCCATAAAAGTGGGCCGGTTTCTCCGGTCTTTTTTGCCTGCCTGATCCGGGCTGTCATTTTTTCCTTGAGTTTCATCTGGAAAAAGATGATTCGTTCCATGATATTTGATTCTGAGACAGCGGCGCCCGGCGTTGGGGTTTTGTTAAATTTTGGTGCCGGTTGCAAAGACTCATCCTGGTGTTGGGGCACAGGGGTTGTGTTTTTTCGGGTAAAAGGATTGGCCTGGGCTGTGCCGAGTGTGACAAAAAAAAGGCCCCATGCAATACCGCCGATAATAAGAAAAACGGGCAGGCACCGCCGAAGGAAAGATCTGTCCTGGAGCAGGATGTAAGAAATATCGGAAATCATAAAAGGCTTATAGGTGATGAATATTATTTTTTCAATACCCTATGACCGCAAATTTTATAAATTGACCGAAATTATTTGCCCTTTGGCTGATTCGCTGTGTTGCATCAAAGGCCCGATACATGCTGCTAACCTTTGATGTGCCTTGTATGTGAGCCACCCGAATTTAAAGACTGGTCGGCGCAATTTTGTTCAATTTATTTCATCTTCGATCCTTAAAAAATTTAACTTTATTCAAAATCCCCATTGTCTGTTTTTATATCAGTATGTTATTAGAGTCGGGGAAGTTTATATTGCTGGTTACCCCATGAAATGACTGTGTGCCGACGGGCGTTTCCCGTTGAAGATAATTGCCGTTAAATATATATTGATGAATAATACCCGTAAATCATTAAACAAAACCAAATAAGGAGAGATTATGGGACTCAAAGAAGAACTGGAAGAAAAAGCGGAAAGCTGTGATGCACCGGAAGAATACATTGGTGTGGCCAAGGAGATCGCAACGGGCCTGGATGACAAGGACTGGGCGGTTGAGCTGTTGGAAGAGGGTGCTGAATGGGCCCAGACCTATGATGAGGCTGTGGTTTATGCCGAGGCCGCCAAAGAGTTTATCGGTGATGATGACGTGGTGGGCAACTTTCTTTCCAATGCCAAAATGCTGTGCATGAGCGCTGCCGATTTCATCGGCCTTGGCACTGCTGCCGGCAAACTTGGCCTGGACGATATGGCCAAGGAGATGAATGAGGCTGCCATGGGTAAATGCACCAAGCTCACCGATTTCCTTACTTTGAGTAATGAACTGGTCAAAACCGATCCGGACATGGCCAAACAGGTTATGGATAAAGCCTTTGAAAAGTGCACCAAACCCGAGGACTTTGTCTCCTTTGCCAAATCCATTCTGGATACCACCAAGGACAAGGACAAAGCCACGGAAATTTACGAAAAAGGCATGGCTGTCGCCACCACAGCTGACGGATTCAGCGCCCTTGCCGCAGGCGCCATAAAAGATCTGGGAGATAAGGACTTTGCCCGGGCCATTTATGAAAAAGCCGTTGGGTCCCTGGAAAAAGGGGATGAGCTGCTCAAGTTTGCCGTTATCGTTAAAGAACAGCTGGATGACAATGATTTTACGCTGTCCATTTATAAGAAAGCCGAAGAAAAGTATACAAAATTTGATGAATACCTGAAACTGGCCAAGGCAAGTTTCGAAAATACCGGTGACAAGGCATTTGCCTCAAGCGTATACCAAAAAGCGGCTGCCACCAATCCCGACTGTACACAGCTGGTTTCCCTGGCCCTGGCCATGGCCAATGACCTGGGTGACATCGCTGCTGCCCTGCCTGTATTGAAACAGGCCCAGGCTGCCGTGAAAAACAATGCGGATTTCATTAAAACCGCTGATGCCATTCTTGAAGTGGGCAAGGACGACAAAGCATGGACCGACGCCATTGCTTTCCAGAAAGCCAAGCGTGAAGAGTTCGGAAAAGTGTACGATGATTTTGCCCTGCGGGAAAATGAAATCACCAATTGTGCACCCATGCGTACCCTGGCAGTTAAAGTGTTTAAAGAAACCGGTGATAAATTTTATGCAGCCAAACTGTATAAAAAGTCCGAAAACCTTACCATTCATTTCAGCGATTTTATTAAGCTTGCCGCTGCCATCCATGCTGATCTCAATGATGCGGAATGGATCAAAGAGATTTATACGGCACTTCTGGACAAATGCAAAAGCTTTGGCGATTACAATACCCTGACCAATGCCATCCAGGATACCCTTGGGGACAGTGCTTGGGTCAAAACGATCTATGCAGGCCTGGAGAAGAAGGCTACGGGCAACGGCGATCTCATGAAGCTTGCCACTGTGGCCATTGAGAAGTTCAATGATAAAGAGTGGGCACAAAAACTTGTCAGTGGCGTAGCCAGCAAAGCCAAGACCGTTTACGACTTTACCTTTGCAGGCAGTGCTACCCTGAATCTGCTTAAAAATAAGGACGGGGCTTTGGCGCTGTATAAATCCGCTGAAGGCCTTTGCCGCAGCAAACAGGATTATGCCGGTCTGATGACGTTGGTTAAACAGCAGACCGCAGATAAAACCATTCTTTCAGAATTGTTGAGCCTGGGTCGCCAGAAACTGACCGAATTCAGCGATCAGATCTTTTTGGCTGAAGCCTTTCTGGTCGACGCCCAAGATGCCGAGAATGCCGCTGCTGTATATGAAGAGGCAGAACTCAACGCTTTGAGCAATGATGCATTGTCCCAGTTAGGCACCAGCGTTTCAGGGCGCCTGGGTGATGCCAAATGGGCATCCCGCATTTTGGCGAAGATCAGATAAAGTTATGCATGAAAAACTTTTTTGTTGACATGTTATGAAATTATGGTAGGTTGTCTTTAACGCCAATTTTTGAATTCAAAAAGCTGGCTACATAACCTCCTTATTATCCTTAAAAGATCAGCCGTCGGATTTGCCGACCGACGGCTGATCTTTTTTTGTGAATAGCCCGGGAGAAAAGGGATTGCCCTTTCGCCCGGGTCGGTATCAAAAGATTACTTATCTTCAGACGTGGTCTTTAGCTGTGCCTTAATGGCGTTGAGTTCTTCTTCCAGCATCCTGGCCCTGTCCTGAAGCGAGGTTTCATTTGTGGCCCCAGGCACAGGGGCAGCAGCGGGGGCAAGCCCCCGGCCCATGCCGCGACCCATACCGCGGTTGCCACCAAATCCCCGGCCGCATCCCCGGCCGCCATAACCTGCGCCATAACCATCCCCGGTCAGGTTCCGGTTTCCGCAAGCCCCTTGGCCTCTTCCAGTCATGGGTCCTAATCCTTGTGGTCCTGTCTGATTAAATCCAGGCATAATATTTTCTCCTTTCATCTTTATATTATCAGGGGTTTTGACCCTGTCTGTTACGGTGCCGTCCTCATTCTTCACGGACGGTTCCTTTAATTATTTTGATCATTTGATCATAACATAGGAACGCCATGTTGTGCTGTCAAGAAAAATAATGGTCAAATGATCATTATTCCCATAACCCTAAGAGCCTTTTAAAAATTAGGGGATCGAAGCGAAATCTCATGTGATTGCAGCCGATTCATCTATTTTAAAACAGGCTTTAACACAATTGAAATCTAAATCTAAAAATTTAAACACATTTCTTTAGTAAAAGTGACGGATCATTTTTTTGACTGATATGGTCCGCATCATCCTCAATATTATACAAGGGAACCGACAATTGGAAACAGGAATGCCCCAAAGACAGTTCTGAAATAACTCCTCCAACGCCAACGGAAAAAAACAGTTCATAATCTCTTCCTTCCTTTTATGTTTCCGTTTCATACCAGGTCGTCTGAATCCCCTGTCAGGCGACCTGGTTTTATTTGGGCAAAAGTACCTATACCATCCGCCGTCGTTGGGAAACTTTGTCGAATCACTCCTAAAAATCCATATGAATTGAACATGGATCCATGTTTTGACTTGACGACAAGATAGTAGTTACTATAATAGTCACTAAGTTTAATTTGGAGAGAAAATCGATGCAGCACTCAGACACCCGGGACGCCTTAAAAGCCGGTATCCCTATATTTATCGGATATTTTCCGGCCGCTGTGGCCTTTGGGATTCTGGCCAGAACCACAGGCACCACATTTTGGGAAGCCATGTTGTTTTCCATTGTGGTTTTTGCCGGTGCCAGCCAATTCATCGCCTTAAATCTGCTGGCCACGGGCATGGGGCCGGTGGGTATTATTCTGACCACCTTGCTGGTGAATTTCCGGCACTTTCTCATGAGCACCTATCTATCCACCCGGATTTGTGAAAAAGCGGTAAAATATTATCTACCCATGGCGTTTGGTGTGACCGATGAAACCTTTTCCGTGATGTCCTTTACCCGGAAAAGCTTGACCCGGCAGTTTGTCATACGCCTGGAACTGACCGCTTATACAGGCTGGGTGTCCGGGACCCTGGCGGGATTTGTGCTGGGAAGATTTATGCCTGCCATCCTCACCCAGAGTATGGGTGTGGCCCTGTATGCACTTCTTTTAGCCATTCTTATGCCGGAACTGAAGACCTCTTCGCGTTCTCTTGTTCTGGCGCTTGCTTCAGGGCTGTTCAATTGGTTTCTGGTTACGGTGGATGTTCTGCCAAAGGGGTGGAGCATCATCGTCTGCATCTTGGTGGTTGCGTCTGCAGGCGCCTTTTTTAACCCTGGCTTTATAAAGGAAGACAATATCCATGGATAGGAGTCTGATCCCTCTGATTTTTGGCATGGCCGCGGTTACCTACCTTCCGCGGCTGGCCCCGTTCCTTTTTTTCAGGAATGCCCGGATACCCGCTCGCCTGGATGCTTTTTTAAAGTGCATCCCTGTGGCTGCCATCGGTGCCTTGATTATCCCCGGGGCTTTTACTGCCACGCCGGATCTGCCCTGGGCCGGTATTGCAGGCATGGGCTTTACCCTGGCCTACGGCCTTTTCAACGGGGGCATCATCGTTCCCGTGCTTGGGGCCGTGGCCGTGGCCTGGTTGGTGTTAAGCGGTATGTGAACAAAAAATCACCCACCTGGGGTGTTGCAGAAAAATTTGTATCTGGACAACGTTTTGTCCAAACACGAGTATTTGTTTAGGAATGAGGTCTAAACAATTTGCCCATTTTGTTCTATCCGGGAGCGCGGGCGTCCCGCCCGCAGTAAAGATGCAGGCGAGACGCCCGCGCTCCCAGGTAAAGTTATTTCGGACTCATTCCTTAATCATAAGCCTTTAAATTCTTTTTTTGGGGGGGCGTATATTATGGATAAGGCCGCACAGATCACCGAACATATGAAAGCGTTAGGGTTTTCGGCCTATGAATGCAAGGCCTATCTGGCGCTTCTGGAAGAGTATCCCCTGAACGGATATGCCTTGAGCAAGGCCTCGGGTATTCCCCGGTCCCGGATTTATGAGGTGCTTAAAAGCCTGATCGGCAAGCAGATGGTGTTTGAACAGGATGACGGAAAATCAAAGGCATATACCCCCATGGACCCTGAGATTGTTATCAGAAAGCTTAGATCCCGATTTCAGGGGATTTTTCAGGACTTGGCCGAGCATACAGGCCGGCTTTACCGGGAACCTAAACAGGACAACCGGCTGGTGGTGATCCAGGGGCGGGACAACATCCTGTCCTTTCTGGCTGTCCTGATCAAGGGAGCCCAAGAGCGCATTGCAGTATCCATTTGGGATGAAGAACTTTGCGCTTTGACCGGGGAACTGGATGCCGCCCTTGCCAGGGGCGTTATGCTTCGCGGCATCTATTTCGGCTCAGACAATGTTTATGAAGACCTTGTGCCCCACCGTAGGCTTCAGCGGTACATGGCTGAGAAAAAAGAGCGGTTTTTATCCGTGATCGTGGATCGCTGCCATGCCGTGTCCGGTGTTGTGTCCCGGGGGGCGGACTCAAAGGCCACCTGGACCCGGGATGAAGGATTTATTGAGGTCAGTGAAGATTACATTGCCCATGATCTGGTGGTCAATCTTTATTCGGCTTCCCTGGACAGGGCAGGGTATGAGGAATTTGAAATTTTTGCCGATAATGTCCATGACCGGTTTTTTCACTATTCAAAAAACGAGTTGGATGCTTTTCGCAGGCTTATTGAATAATTGATGTTCAAACACTATGTAAAAATAATGTAAATCACTTATAAGCAATGGCCTTTCATTCATCATGAAAGTCATGCAGGAGATAAAGTGTAAGTCCCTGAAATCTTCCTGAACTTAGCGTTTTTCGTGGTAAAAAAACAAAGAATCTACATTAAAAAATATGACATATGATGACCCTGTTTTGAAAACAAAGCATCTTGACACCGGGAAATACTTTGAGTAATTTATCTGCAAACGTATAACAAGGAGGACGATTCATGCAAGATTCCACTCCGTTCCAAGCCCAAGACCTTACCCCTGATATGCAGAAAAAACAGCTGATCGACATGTTTACCCGTATTGTTGTACATTACGGCCTCTGGTTCAATGAGGTTCAGCATCAGATGGGTATGGAAAAGGCTCTTACCGCTTTGGATACGGCCACACAATCTTCAATTGCCATTCTCATGAAACATTTGTCCCGCACCCTGGATTTTGAATTGGAGCAGGGCATGCCCAAAGCGTTGATGTCATTGGATGATGCCACAACCGAAAAACTGATGGCAGCCGTGGGAAAATCCTGGCTGGCTAATGATGGGGTCTGGTTCCAGGCCGTGGAGTTTGAGCACGGCATGAACGATGCCAAGCGCTGCAATGACTCTTGTTGGGCCCGTTTTTCACCCTTTGAAGCCCACCGTATAAAAAATATTCTGGGCCTGGGCAAACATCCGGGACTTGATGGCCTGAAAAAAGCGTTGAATTTCAGGATGTACGCATTCATCAACGAGCAGAGCATTGTGGAAGAAACTGAGGACAGTTTTGTTTTCCAGATGAATGAATGCAGGGTTCAGCGGGCAAGGGTGCGCAAGGGACTGGATGATTATCCCTGCAAGTCCGGCGGTCTTGTTGAGTACGCTCGTTTTGCCGAAGGCGTTGATGACAGAATCAAAACCGATTGTATCGGGTGTCCGCCGGATCCCCATCCTGAAACCTGGTTCTGCGCATGGCGGTTTACCCTGGCACAGTGATGTTGTAATCCCGGTGCCCTAAGCTACTTTAGTTTTAAAAAGACAATTAAATAAATCCATTCTACAACGATATAATTTAAAAAAGAAATGTGAATTATGGGAGTCACTTCCGACAAAATTCAGGAATTAAGGTTAAAAGAGAAAAAGATCAAGGCCATGGGCGGTGAAAAAGCCCTGACTAAACGGCGTGAAAAGGGCGTTCTTAACGCCAGGCAGCGTCTGGCCTTGCTGTTTGACGCCGGTACCTTCAGGGAACTGGACATGTTTGTAACCCACCGATGCACCAACTTTGGCATGGAAACCAAGGAAATTCCCGCAGACGGTGTAATCACCGGCCACGGAAAGGTGGATGGTCGTCTGGTCTTTGCCTATGCCCAGGATTTTACGGCCGCTGCTGGATCTTTAGGAGAAATGCAGGCCAAAAAGATATGCAAAGTCATGGACTTGGGGATTAAATCCGGCGCGCCTGTTATCGGCATGAACGATTCCGGCGGTGCCCGGATTCAGGAAGGCATTGACGCGTTGTCCGGTTACGGCGAAATCTTTTTTCGTAATTCTGCGGCTTCGGGGGTGATCCCGCAGATTTCGGCCATTATGGGCCCCACGGCAGGCGGGGCGGTGTATTCTCCGGCCATGACCGATTTTATCTTCATGGTCAAGGGGTCCTCGTATATGTTCATCACCGGTCCTAATGTCATCAAGGCAGTCACCGGCGAGGTGATCTCCTCTGAGGCCCTTGGCGGTGCCATGACCCATAACGAAAAATCCGGGGTGGCCCAGTTCGCCTGTGAGTCTGATACAGAGTGCATTGAACAAATCAAGCAGCTTTTATCCTTTTTGCCGTCCAACAACATGGAAGATCCCCCGATCAAACCCACGGACGATTCCCCGCATCGCATGTCCCCGGCCCTTGATGCCATTATTCCGGATAGATCCAACCAGGCCTATGATGTCAAACAGATTATTGCCGCCATCGTGGATGACGGCTATTTTTTCGAACCCCACCAATATTTTGCCCAAAACATTGTGATCTGTTTTGCCCGGCTCAACGGCCGTCCTATTGGCATCATTGCCAATCAGCCCATGATTATGGCCGGCTGCCTGGATATTGATGCATCTGACAAGGCCACCAGGTTTATCCGGTTTTGTGACGCCTTTAACATCCCTTTGCTTACCATTGCCGATGTGCCAGGTTACCTGCCCGGGTCCCACCAGGAGTGGGGTGGGGTCATCCGACACGGGGCAAAACTTTTATGGTGCTACGCCGAGGCCACAGTGCCCAAGCTTTTGTTGATCACAAGAAAGGACTACGGTGGATCGTATATCGCCATGTGCTCCAAGCATCTTGGTGCGGACATGGCCTTTTCCTGGCCCATGGCCGAGGTTGCGGTTATGGGGGCTGAAGGCGCGGCAAACGTCATCCATGCAAGGGAGATTAAAAATTCCGAAGATCCCGCGGCCACGCGCAAGCAGAAAATTGAAGCGTATAATACCCAGTTCTCCAATCCCTATTGTGCTGCAGCAAGGGGATACGTGGATGCGGTGATCGTGCCGAGTGAAACACGGCCACGGCTTATAGATGCCCTGGAGGCCGTGGCGAACAAACGGGAATTTAGGCCGGCCAAGAAACACGGAAATATACCGGTGTAAAGGCCATGGGATTGTGATCTGGTTGATCAACACCCAGGCTCAACCCACAACAAAATAAAAAGCCAAGGAGACCTTTTTCATGAAAAACAAAAGATTGGCTGCTGCCATAGCTGCTGTTCAAATGCACATTAGAACGGAAGAGGAGGCCGCCGTTGTTGCAATGCAAAGGCAGGCTGCCGATGCTGCGGCTAAATCTTTAGCATCTGCGCAGGTTGGGCAGATGAACCTTTGGGGCCTTTCCGGACGGCAGGCGATTATGAATGCCAACGCAATGATACGGCAAAGAATGTTTAAATGATAAAATAAAAGATATTATATGTAGGATATTATGACTGATCACAATGAAGTTAAAATGGTTGAGATGGATTATTCCCAAGCACGACCCAAGGCAAAAAATCCCCTGAAAATTCAGGATCTTTCCCTGCGGGACGGCCATCAGTCATTGTTTGCCACCCGGGGCCGCACAGAGGATATGATCCCTGTGGCCGAGCAGATGGATGAAATCGGGTTCTGGGCTGTGGAGGTCTGGGGTGGTGCCTCTTTTCATACCATGCACCGGTATCTCAATGAAGATCCCTGGCAGCGGCTTCGCACCCTGAAGCGGTATTTTAAGAAGACCCCCATTTCCATGCTGCTGCGCGGTCAAAATCTTGTGGGATACCGTAACTATGCCGATGATCTGGCCGAACTTTTTGTTAAAAAGACCGTGGAAAACGGGCTGGATATTTTCAGAACCTTTGATGCGCTCAATGATTACAGAAATTTTGAAACCGTGGTACCCGTCATCAAAGAATCTGGTGCGCATTTTCAGGGCTGCATCTGCTATACCCTGACAGAGCCCCGTTTGGGAAACGGGATATATAACCTGGACTATTATGTGAAAAAGGCTAAAGCCCTTGAAGATATGGGTGCCGATTCCATCTGCATTAAGGATGTGGCAGGGCTGATGGCCCCCTATGACGCCTTTGAGCTGGTAAAAGCGTTGAAGGCAGAGGTCACCCCTCCGATTCACCTGCATTCCCATTTTACTTCGGGCATGTCCCCCATGACCATTCTTAAGGCTGTGGAGGCAGGGGTTGACATCATTGACACCTGCATGACGCCCTATGCATACAGAACCTCCCATGCCGCGCTTGAACCCTTTGTGATGAGTCTTCTGGGAACCGACCGGGATACGGGATTTGATATCAATGCCCTTACCCGGATCAATGAGACACTAGAGAAAGAGGTGATACCCAAGTATAAACATCTGCTGGATGACGCCCGGGTCTCCTTAATTGATATTGATGTGCTCCTGAACCAGACACCGGACTTCATGCGTGTCAACCTGATTAAACAGCTTCGGGAAATGGATGCCCTGGATAAAATTGATGAGGTGTATAAAGAACTGCCCAAGGTTAGAAAAGAATTGGGCCAGCTTCCGCTGGTGACACCCACCAGCCGTATTGTGGGTACCCAGACGGTGAATAATGTGCTCTTTGATACCAAGGAAGAGCGCTATAAAATGGTTACGGCCCAGGTCAAGGATCTGTGTTACGGCCTGTACGGCAAAACGGCAGCTCCCATTGATGCCGAATTGCAGAAAAAGGCGCTCAAGGATTATGATAGGGGCGAAGAACCCATCACCTGCCGTCCGGCTGAGGTTTTGGCACCGGAACTTGAAAAAGCCAGGGAAGAGATCGGTGATTTGGCCGTGGATGAGGAGGATCTTATTCTTTGTGCCCTGTTCCCCGTAACCGGCAAAAAATACCTGATGCAGAAATACGGCAAGGAACAGGTGCCTGACACCGTCAAACCCATTACCCTGGAAGATGTTAAAAAACAGGAAGATATGATTAAAAAAGCCAAGGCCGGCAAACTCATTGAACCGGCTGCGGATCTTCCTGAAAAAAGCGAATTTGCCAGAACCTTTAATGTCTTTGTGGATGGTGAATGTTTTGAGGTGGGTGTCGATGAAGTGGGCGGTTCTCCTGTGATCTCCTATGCTTCGCTTGCTGCGGCTGCGCCTGTGGCGCCATCGGCGGCCCCTGTAGCCCCGGCTGCACCGGCCCCGAAACCCGCACCACCAAAACCGGCTGCACCTGCACCAAAATCTGAGCCTAAGCCTGCTGCGGCTGCAGGTTCAGGAACGCCTATCTTGGCTCCCATGCCCGGTACGATTGTAAAGTATGAGAAAAATGTGGGGGATGTGGTGAATGCCGGCGATACCGTTGTGGTGATCGAAGCCATGAAGATGGAAAATATACTTCCGGCAACAGCCGACGGAACGATTACCGCCATCAATTTCAAGTCAGGTGATTCCGTGGCCAAGGATGATGTGCTGGCAACCATAGAGTAATTAGTGTTTGAACGAAAAGTCACCCACCTGCAGCTTGCATCTGGTCCACTTTTTGTCCAAATACAGGTTCACTTTTAGACGTTGATTATTTAAAACAGAACAGAGGGATGGTTTGACAACCATCCCTCTGTGCTTATTATGCTAGTCGTTGCCGGTTTGTGAACCGGAGCCACTATAATAAGGAGAAAACAATGGCATTTGAAACCAAAGAAGAACTGCTTGAAAAATATATAAAAATGGACAAGCCCCATTGTCCCGATTGCAATGAACCCATGACCCTGTGGGAGATTCCACCCATCAATTTTTCCGACGGTCTGGGCTGGCAGACCCCCTATCTGTTTGTCTGTTTTAATGATTCCTGCCCTTCTTATAAACGGGGATGGGACAATTTGATGGAGACCATGGAAACATCCGCCTCCTACCGGTGCTTTTGCGAACCAGGCGCAGACCATTTTGAATACATGCCTGTGTTCAGTTCCATGGGCGGCACCGGATCTGTTCTGGATGATGCTGCGCTTGTTGAGGAACAGGCCAAGAAAGAGCTGATGATACAGACCTTTTCCATTCTCACCGATTATTATATGTCCAAAGATTGGGATGAGATTCTAAAAATTTGTTTGGACCCCAAAATTCCGGCCAAGGCAAGGCTGAAGGCGGCAGAAATGGTGGGAGAGTTAGGTGATGCCACAGCCGTGGAGCACTTTGTCAACCACAAATTCCCCACACCAGTATTACAGGAAGGGGTGAATCGAGCCGTTAAACAGCTCCATGAACGCCATTTTACCCGGGAATGTCCCTTTTGTGCCGAGATTATTAAAAATCGGGCCACGGTATGTAAACATTGTGGCAAGGATGTACCAAAGGCGTAATAAGACAGCGATATGCAGAAGCGTTATTGGGGAATGAGCCCCGATAAAAATCGGGCATTGATGCACACAAAAAGAATGATGCCCGAGTTGGTGTGTGACGCAGTAAACCTGGAGGGTCTGAATTTCACCATTCCCGAAATTCAGACCCTGTTTGATTGTAATAAACGGTCGGTCTTTATTTGTTGATCTTTTCCAGGTTGAAAGATCTGTATATAATCATTTCACCGCTTCTTTTTTCCGGATCAAGGGGCGTGGCTTCAATTTCTTTTAACAATGCCTGGGCCTGGGAGTGATCTGGGATGGCATCAAGTCCCTTTCCGATGGTTTTTCCTGTGCCGGTATCTTTGATAATGGCATCCCTGGCATCCGTGGATACGGCAAAGGGCACGATATGGTCATAGACCACTCTGGCACCGGCCAGGATTTCCCTTTCATAGGATCCAATGGACCCTGCCACACAGGTGATGGCCATAAATGGGCGCTCTTCCACGCTTACAAGCAAATCAATGACGGATAGATAGTCTTCACCCTTGAACTGCACGGTTAAAGGGACGTCCACAAGGATATCTGATTTGGCGTATCCTTTGGTCTCCACCAGGAATTTTTCAAAAATTTGGCGGCTGGCTTCAGCGCCGACATTGTCTATCTCTTTGCCGGTAATATAGTCGGTGACTTGATCAAGTATCATAATTTATAAACTGTTAAATTGAAAAATTATTATTAATATCGCATTGCTCTTTGGAAAAGATCAACGGATTAGGCACTGGCCTGTCATTTCCAAGGGATTGGCTATGCCAAGCACCTTGAGTATGGTTGGTGCAATATCTCCAAGCTTGCCGTCCAGGAGCGTGATGCTAGGGGCGGGTTGGGCTGCAACAATAAACCTTACCGGATTTAAGGTATGGGCCGTATGGGGGGATCCGTCCTGGGCCAGCATTTGTTCTGAGTTGCCGTGGTCTGCGGTGACAAAAGCGATGCCGCCGGTTTTCCAGATGGCTTCAACAACTTTTTTTACACAGCTGTCCACGGTTTCACATGCCTTTACCGCCGCGTCAAATATTCCGGTATGCCCCACCATGTCCATATTGGCAAAGTTAAGCACCACAAATTGGAATTTGCCTGAATCAATCTGCTCACAGGCTTTGTCCGCCAATTTGACTGCACTCATTTCAGGCTTCTGGTCATAGGTGTCCACATCCCGGGGAGAGGGGATGAGAATGCGCTCTTCCCCGTCAAAAACGGCCTCATCTCCGCCGTTGAAAAAGTAGGTGACATGGGCGTACTTTTCAGTCTCCGCAATGCGAAGTTGGGAAATTTTATTTTCGCTTAGGATCTGTCCGAAAATTTTGTCCAAATGTTGGGGACCAAAGGCTGCAGGTAGATCAAAGTGCTCGTCATACTGGGTCATGCACACAAATTCGCTAAGTGTGGGGTGTGCGGTGCGCTCAAATTCTTCAAAGGTTTTTTCCGTGAATGCCCGGGTGATTTCTTTGGCCCGGTCTGCCCGGAAGTTGAAAAAAATAACGCCATCCCCGTCTTCAATATTTCCTTCATTGCCCTGGCAAAAGGATACCGGTTTGATGAACTCATCGGTTTCTTCCCTGTCATAGGCGGCCTGGACGGCCTGGGCAGGGGTCTGATTCGAAGCATCAACGCCTTTGCCTTGGGTATAAAGATCATAGGCTTTTTGTACTCGTTCCCAGCGGGTATCCCTGTCCATGGCCCAGAAGCGACCGGTCATGGTGGCCACCCTCCCTGTGCCAATTTCCTGAATTTTTTCGTCAAGCTGTTTTAAAAAAACAATGCCTGATGTGGGAGAGGTATCCCGCCCATCCATGATTGGGTGGATATAAACCTTTGTAATGCCCTTGTTCTTTGCCATCTTTATTAGGGCAAACAGGTGGGTGATGTGGGAGTGGACCCCACCATCGGAAAGCAGCCCCAGAAGATGAAGGCTTTTGTCGGCTTGCTTGACCTTGTCCATGACTGAGACAAGCGCCGGGGTGGTGGAAAAATTATTATTCTGGATGGCGGTGTTGATCCGGACAAAATCCTGGGCCACGATTCTGCCGGCCCCGATGTTCATATGCCCCACCTCCGAGTTGCCCATGGTGCCGTCGGGAAGGCCCACGGCTTCACCGCAGCATTTAAGGGTTGTGCCTGGAAATTCGGCCATCAGCGTGTCCAGAAATGGTGTATTGGCTGCAGCCACGGCATTGCCGGGTTTTGACGGGTTGATGCCCCAACCGTCAAGAATCATCAAAATATTGACAGGTTGTTTTTCAGAACCCATCGTCATCCTCCATATCTGTTGGTGTCTGGGTATTTAATTCACTCAGATCAACCCGCGGAGCATCGCTCCACAGTCCTTCAAGGTCGTAAAACGCCTTGGCATCGGATTCGAAAACATGGATGATCAGATGCCCGAAATCCAGAAGCGCCCACTGGCCCTCCTTGACACCTTCTACGCCGGTTGCCTTTCTTTTTTCACCCTTAAGGGATTTTATAATATGTTCGGAAAGGGAGGTTACCTGTCTGCTTGATCCGGCCTCTACAATGACCACCATGTCTGTGTAGGAGGTGAGTTCACCGACCATCAGTGCGGTGACGCTTTTGGGTTTCCGGTCAAATATGGGGGCAAGATAGGGGGTGTATTCCTCTTCGAGGGCGATCATTTATATAAATCCTTTGTTCTGATAAAAGTCTCAACATCTTCAGGTACAAGTCCTGAGATTGATTTACCGGATTTGATTCGATTCCGTATCTGTGTCGATGAAATATCAATTCTTGGCACATTGCAGATGCGGATGGGAAAAAGCCGGTCATGGACAAAAATATTATCGTTTTTAAGCTTGTAGCCTTTTGAAACGTGTTCGTCAATAAATGATGAAAAAGGTGCCATACCGGTTCTTTCACCGCGTTGCATCACGATCACGGGCAGTGCCCCAAAAATTTTATGGGCCTGTTTCCAAGAGGGCGTGTCAAAAAAAGCATCAGAGCCTAAAAGCAGATGAAAACGGGTGTGGCTGCCAAAAATGGTTTTGAATTGGGAAATGGTATCAATGGTAAATGACGGACCTTTGCGCTGCAGTTCAATGTCGGACACCTGAAACCCTTTCAGATTCTTAACCGCACCCTCAACCATGGTAAGCCGGTCCCTGGCAGAGGCCAGGTTCCGGTTCGGCTTGTGGGGGGGCAGGGCAGACGGGTAAAGGATGATTGTGTCAAAGGCGTATTGTGCCTTAACATATTGGATAACATCTAAATGGCCGTTGTGAATCGGATTGAATGTGCCGCCGAAAAGTCCTGCATTCATCTTGGCTGTGTCCGTTAAACGTTGCCCGGCACGATTACTTGTCTTCAGGTGATGACGCTTGAAGCAGTTGAGCCAGGTGTTTAATCAAAGGTTTAACGCCTTTGCCCGTAGCTGCGGAAATGGTAAAAATGGTCTGATCAGGCAAAGCGTTTTTAAAGGCCTCAACCCGGTTTTCTGTGCCCGTGAGATCAAGTTTATTGAGCACCACAATCTGGGTTTTGTTTGCCAGGGTATCGCTGTGCATTGACAGTTCATTGTTGATAAGCTCAAACTGTGCCAACGGATCTTCCGGATCAATGCCCCCGGAATCAATAAGGTGCACCAGGATACCGGTACGTTCAATGTGTTTAAGAAATTTTATCCCAAGTCCCACCCCTTCATGGGCACCTTCGATCAGCCCTGGAATGTCAGCCACGGCAAAGGGTTCGCCAAAGGGCGCTTCCACCATGCCGATGGTGGGGTTCAGTGTGGTAAAGGGATAGTCAGCAATTTTGGGTCGGGCTGCAGACATGGCAGAAATCAGGGTGGACTTGCCTGCGTTTGGCAGACCCACAAGCCCTACATCTGCCATGAGTTTGAGCTCCAAACGAAGTTTCATCTCAATGCCCGGAATTCCGGGCTGGGCAAATCTGGGTATCCTGTTGGTGGATGAGGCAAACCGTTTATTGCCCCGTCCGCCCATACCACCCTGGGCCACAACTATTTCTTTGCCGGGATCGGTAAGGTCTGCAATAACCTGTGACGTTTGGGCATCAAAGACAATGGTGCCGGGTGGAAGTGCCAGATGGCAATGACTACCGTTTTTGCCATGCTTCTGCCGACCGAGCCCAGGGGCTCCGTTTTTTGCAGTTAAGCGTTTCTGGCGGCGATAGTCATACAGGGTCCGTTTAGAAGGATCCACCCGGAGGATGACATCCCCCCCATCGCCGCCGTCTCCGCCGTCAGGCCCGCCTTTTTCAATGAAACGCTCACGCCGGAAACTGACGCACCCTGCACCGCCGCTTCCGGACCTGATCGTAACAATGGCTTCATCAACAAATTTCACGCGTCATATACGCTGACTTTTTTTCTATCACGACCTTTTCTTTCAAAGGTCACGACACCGTCGATTTTGGCAAAAATGGTATAATCTTTGCCCATACCGACATTGTTGCCGGGATGAATCTTGGTGCCGCACTGCCTGATAATGATATTACCAGCGGTGACTTGCTCTCCACCGAATTTTTTTACGCCCCGCCGCTGGGCGTTTGAATCACGACCGTTTTTTGTACTGCCTGCTGCTTTTTTATGTGACATGTTTCTCTCTCTTTTGCTAACACGTTACAAACTTAATATACCTTGAGAATGAAAAATAAAGACAAACACTTAAGCTGAAATGGAACCAATTCTGATTTCAGTGTAGTGCTGTCTATGGCCCCTCATTCTCCGGTAGCCTTTGCGCCGTTTGTATTTGAATACAAGCTGTTTTTTGCTCCGGCCTTGTTCCACGATCAACGCTTTGACGCTTGCACTCTCAATCTGGGGCGCGCCTACGGTTACGGTCTCACCATCGGAGTATAAAAGGACATCATCGAATTCAATTTGCGATCCTTCGCTGCCCTCAAGTTTTTCAACTTTTAAAACCTGATCTTCGTGGACCTTGTATTGTTTGCCCCCGGTTCTGATTACTGCATACATGGGTTTATCTCCTTACTATCTGACATCATATATCGGGTACCTAAAAAAAACTCTGCATACTATAACTATTTGCCTGTATTGTCAATTGATTTTCATATGTGATCCGGTAAAGGGGAACGGGCTTCTATTATTTTTTTTTATTTTGAATTGAAACCGATAATTCGGCATTATGGACAGGATTTCCTTAAAATTTAAAATTCATATGAACCGATCATTGTGGCTTTGATCCTGTCTATTGTTTGAAGATCCGGCTTAAATGGTATTTCCGGCATCTTTGGCAGGGGTAACTCATGGGTCCCGTTGAAAGGCGTGTCCTTTATTTTCATATTGTATGCCATGATCATCAAGGATTCCAGGTTAACGACATCCTCAATATTATAGGCTAAAAGGGTTTCTAAAGCCTTTTTATTTTTGTTCTGCTGATAATCATGCCATAAGAAAACGGCAAAATAACCATCAACCCCATCCAGATCACCACGGTCCAGCCCCAGAGCCTTTTCACAGCGTTTCAACCCACCGGAATAGCCTAAGCTCTTTAAAACATACCTCAAATCTATGTGGGCATGATTCAGTTGAATTCCAAATTGGCCTTCGATAAACGGCACATCAAACGTTTTACCGTTGTAGGTAACTAGAAGATTGTAATTTTGAATGTCTTCTATGAATTCTTCAAGATTTTGCCCCTGTATGTAATATCGGATATTTTTCCCGTCATAGAGTGCAATTGTTGTAATCTCAAAGCCATACAGATTGATGCCCGTTGTCTCTATATCAATGTATGCTGTGGATTCCCGGAATTCATTGAATAACCGCCAGTGTTCCTTTGCCGGTAAAAGATCTGCAAAATAGGCGGGGTTATTGTTTTCAAGATGATCAAAAGATTGTCTGGTGTATGCAGCAATGGTCTCAAAACGTTTGGGTGAGATTTTCAACGTATTTTCAGATTTAACATGCTGCCAGTTTAATAATCCGGATGCCCATAACTGTTTTTCTGTTACAGCGCCAATACCTGGTATGTGTTGAAATGAGTTTTTCAGCATTTCCGATTTTTCTGCTACGCTTTTTTAACAACGGAACATTTAAGGTACATGGCGCCAAATCCTGGGATCTTGCAGGAAATATCATGGCCGTTTACAGGGTCGTCAAGGAGTTTGATGTTTTTAACCTTGGTGCCCAATTTCATCGTGTCCTTCCCGGCCTTAAGATCTTTGATGGTGGTCACCGTATCGCCATCCTGCAAAGGATTGCCATTGGCATCAACAAATCGCGGTGCATCTTCCGATGGGGTATCAGACGCCTGATCAGGTGTCCACTCATGGGCACATTCAGGGCATATCCACAACATGCCGTCGGGATAGGCATAAGGTGAATGACATTTGGGACACATATTTTCTTCAGCTGACATAGCAATATTCCTGGTTGATTGTATAAACTGGTTTAAAATATTTTTTCATGCAGTGAAACACTTATCACGATGAAAGGCAAATGAAGACTTCATTATTTATATATGGGGATCGGTGCTTTCTTTTTGTTTAACAAAATATCAAACGGTTTTAGGCGTCCAGAATATTACTGCCCCCTGATATACATACAATATGTTGTGTGTATATCAGGGGGGCTCAATTTGAGTCAAACAGTTTTTGCCGAATTGTCAAATGTACGCTCATCTTTCTTCCTGGGTCTTGCGTCAACTATTTTTTTTTCGAACGGAAATCCGTTTTGCGTGCTCTCCGGCTGCCATTTTGATTTATAAAGTGCAATTTAGGTAACTGGCGCAGTATTTTTAGTAACTTTTTTTCTTTGATCTATAAAAAAATTATATTTTATATCCGATGAAAGTTTTTGATACCAATGGTTTTTATGTTTTTTTTTATTTGGTATGAGACTTGCGATGCTTCTATCGCTGTGCTGCCTGTTTTTTGTTAATGGTTGTATGTTTAACAACCATTTTTCCAACATTTTAACTTCCCGCCGAGAAGTCCCCTTCCGAATCTGTGATTCGGTGGGGGATGAATCGGCATAGTTTGTTGTTGACTTCATACTAAGTCCTTTGTATTGCATCCCATATGGAATTGTTGATCAAGAAATCTTTCAAGTACCGCATCTACCCAACCAAGGCACAGATGTCTAACTTGGAAAATCAGTTTTCCATGTGCAGACATCTGT
>Ga0193962_1000245_pt1 | contig 24584 bp, 24 predicted proteins | sample FB_5_MG_FD_140335 | JGI IMG/M metagenome (GOLD analysis project Ga0193962, IMG submission 140335) | Microbial mat bacterial communities from the Broadkill River, Lewes, Delaware, United States - FB_5_MG | ecosystem: Environmental > Aquatic > Freshwater > River > Microbial mats | place: USA... | reverse complement strand
TGCTACTGTAATAGATCTCGCCAATTTCGTAAATATTTTTGCTCTTTTAATATCTTGTCTACCTTTTCTGTGCTTTGTATTAGCCCATTTTGAATGTCCTGACATGTTTCCTCCATATATATATAGTTACCCCAACCGGTGACTAATTAAATTTTATTCTAAAATAACTACATTATTATAGCACAAAAAAATAATATTTTCAAGAATAATGCTATATTATGATAATATGAATATGCTTTTGAATCATTTAGCTAGACTATTTAATTTACTTATTTACTTGTAATTACTTGTTCATAAATCTAAACTTTGATATTAAATTTTCTACTCACAATTATAGTAATCAATTGATTTTATGCTATATATAAGTTATAATACTGTGATGAATAATAGGAGGTAATAAATGAATAAAGAACATTCAGATAATTTTTTCAGCAAACCATTAGTAGTATGCATGGGTGCATTAATAGCTTGTATACTTTGGGGATCTGCATTTCCTTCCATTAAAATAGGATATGCTACATTTAATATCAGTTCTAGCGATACTTTTTCGCAGTTACTATTTGCAGGAATAAGATTTTTCTTAGCTGGTATACTAATAATTGCCTATGCTAGCATAAGTAATAAAGGATTGCTTAAATTATCTAAAAATCAAACTAAAAAAGTTTTTAAATTATCATGTCTGCAAACAATTATGCAGTACGTTTTTTTCTATATGGGTCTAGCTAACGCTAGTGGGTCAAATAGTTCAATTATAACTGCAGCAGGAGCATTTTTAACAATTATTTTATCTAGCATATGTTTTAAAACTGATAAAATAACTATACAAAAGCTAATAGGTTGTATAGTAGGTTTTGTCGGCGTGCTATTTATAATTATACCATCAGCAAAATTGTCTGGCATAGTAAATCTTAAAGGCGAAGGATTTATACTAATATCCACTTTATCCGGTGCATATTCTGCTATTATGATTAAAAATTATTCCAAAGAAATTAATCCAGTATTTTTATGCGGATATCAGTTTTTATTTGGAGGATTAATCATCATATTAGCATCATTAGCTTTAGGAGGGCATATAAGTAATTGGTCACTTAACGGAATTGCTGTTTTACTATATCTAGCATTTTTATCAGCCATAGCTTATACACTATGGACAGTATTAATAAAGCATAATCCAGTATCTCATGTTTCTGTATTCCAATTTACAGTACCAATATTTGGCGTTATACTTTCATCACTATTCTTAGCCAATGAAAATATAAATAAATTTACAATAATCGCTCTTACTTTAGTTTCACTTGGAATAATACTGGTAAATAAATCAAAAAAATAAAGATTATGCAGGATTATAGATAAATAAACAACAAATTATTATATAAAATAAAGACCAACTCATTTGCGAGTTGGTCTTCTTATATTTTAATCTTCTTTTGAATTTCAGTTTAACTTTTTAAACTGAAATTATTTGCTATATATTTTTTTTAAATCTCTCAACAACTCTAATAACGTATCTACATCTTCTTCTGGAGTCGCCCAAGATGTAACAAAACGAGCTTCAATAGTATTTTCATCATGAGGATTTTCAGCTTCATAATAACAATATTTGACTAATTGTTCATGTATTTCATTAGGTAAAACAGCGAAAATCAAATTAGTAGATGGTTCAGTTACTAACTCATAACCTATATCTTTAATTCCATTTTTAAGTCTTGTAGCCATCTTATTAGTATGTTTAGAAATTTCATAATAAAGATTGTCTTTAAACAATTCTTCAAACTGAATTCCTAACAATCTTCCTTTAGCTAATAAACCGCCTCTTTGCTTTATAACAAATCTCATGTTTTTTTTCAATTCAGGATTAGTTATAACTAGGGCCTCGCCAAATAATATACCATTTTTAGTTCCGCCAATATAGAATGCATCTGATATTTCAGCTATTTCCTCAATAGTTAAATCATTATCTTCTGAAGTCAGTGCATTAGCAAGTCTAGCTCCATCTATATATAAATATAGACCATACTCATCACATTTTTTTCTTAGCGCTAATAATTCATCTTTTTTATATATCGTACCCATTTCAGTAGCATCAGATATATATACCATTTTTGGTAAAACCATATGCTCATCAACATGAGCTCTCATAGCTTCATCTATTTGCTCAGGTTTAAGAAGTCCATCTTGTGATTTCATTTCTATAACTTTATGACCAGCCGCTTCTATAGCACCAGTTTCATGAACAGCTATATGAGCTAGATTTGTTGCTATAACCGCCTCATACGATCTCAAAAAAGCCGTTATAGATATGATATTAGTTTGAGTTCCTGCTGCTAAAAAATGCACATCCGCATCAGGTTGATTAATTTTTTGACAAATTAATTTTTTAGCATTCATACAATGCTCATCTAAACCATAACCTACATGTTGCTCCATATTTGTTTTACTTAAAGCTTCAATTATTCTTTCATGTGCACCTTCAGAATAATCATTCATAAAATACAACATAACAATCTCCTTATAATTTACAATATGCTACTAAATTATACTCAGCTGGCACATCATAATTTTTCTCAGGTTTATCAACTATCCAATTAACTTTCATAAGTGTTTGTTGCATAACTAAATCAAAATACAACATTTGAATACCTGCATCTATTCTTTCTTCATAAGTATTTGTAGCTTTATCATCTCTAACTGCTAAAATAAGCATTCCTTTATCTATAATAAATCTCCATGGTTGTCTATTAAGAGTAGAAGGAGCTAAAGTAGCATATGATAATGGTTCAGCTAGCATTCTTTGCTCTAAATATTCTAAATCAGGTTTATTTCCCCATTTTTCCAAATATACTATTTCGTCTGTTGCTAATCTATCAGAAATATATTTCTTTTCTTGCATATTTGCTTTTGAATAATTTCCTCCAGTTTTTACCAAATTAATCATTTTTTTCTGACTCACACCATAACCAAAAGCTATAAGTGCAGTTACTTCTTTATCAGTATCTAAATGTATTCTCTCTTTTATGATATCACTATCAGAAAAAGTTATCCAACATGAATCTACATCCAAATCTTGTAATTTAAGCATAAGATTTTCACCTAAGTAACCTGAATTTTCTATATAGTCTTCTTTTGTGTCTGAAGTTAAAATAATATAATGTGGTGCTTCTATCATTTTTCCCTCATATCCAGCTATATTTATCAATCTTTCATACACATCAGCCTTGTTTTTCACAATGATATCTACATCTATGCCTTTTACTAATTTGTCACTAGACTCACCGTATTCTAGTAATTCTTTGATTATTTTTTCAGAAACATCTTTCTTCTTATAATCTCTACTAGATCTTTTTTCCTCAATTAGTTCTTTAAAATTCATTATAATTACCTCCACTAAATTTATTTTACTCAAAATATTTTTTCATATATATCTTTCAAACATTTTTCACCTTCATTTTTATTATAATGCATTTTGACTAAAATATCAATATATTAAGAACAATATTTACTTTGATATTCATCTATACTTTTTTTCATAGCATCATCTATGTATATTTTTCCATTAACTTCTTTATTATATAAATATTCTACTATGTCATTAATAGTAACTATAGCATGAATTTTCATACCGAATTCGTCTCTTAACTCTTGCATTGTCGATTTTTCAGTTTTACCTTTTTCCATTCTATCTACAGCTATGATCAAACCATCTACACTGATACCATCTATCTTACTAAACATATCCATGCTTTCTCTAACCGCTGTACCAGCAGTTATGACATCTTCAATTATTACAACATGATCAGTTGAACTAGGCTTAGTTCCTACATAGACTCCGCCTTCTCCATGATCTTTAGCTTCTTTTCTATTGAAACTATAATTCAAATCTAAAGCATACATATCTGCTAGGCTAGCAGCTGTAGTCACTACCAAGGGGATTCCTTTATATGCTGGCCCAAACAAAAGAGCTTTTTTACTTCCAAAATTCTCATTATAGCACTTAGCGTAAAATTTCCCTAATTCCAGAATTTCACTGCCTTTTTTATAATTTCCTGTATTAATAAAATATGGTGCTTTCCTACCACTTTTTAAAGTGAACTCTCCAAATTTTAAAACATCTGCTTTTAACATTAACTCTATAAATTCTTCTTTATAATTCATTCTATACCTCTCTATATACATCCTCTGATTTCATCAAGAGATTTTATACCTTCTCTTGTCATATATGCTTCTATACCATCTATAATATCTACACAAACATCTGGTTTCACAAAATTATATGTTCCAACTTGAACCATACTTGCTCCCGCCATAATAAACTCTATAACATCTTCCCAAGTTGATATTCCGCCTAAACCACAAACTGGAATATCAACTGCTTGGCATACTTCATGAACCATTCTAAGTGCAATAGGTTTTACGCACGGTCCCGATAAGCCAGCATATACATTTTTAAAAACTGCCTTCTTCTTATTAATATCTATAGCCATAGCCTTTACAGTATTAATTAGACTTATAGCATCCGCTCCAGCTTTTTCACAAGCAAGCGCCATTTCAACTATATTTTCTGCATTTGGTGACAGTTTAACCATAAGTGGTTTTTTACATATGGCTTTAACCTTGCTGACTACATCATAGGCAACTTCTGCTTTTATACCAAATGCCATACCACCTGATTTCACATTTGGGCAAGAAATATTCAGCTCTATGATATCTACATTAGTATCATTTAATAATTTGACACCTTCTATATACTGCTCTAAACTGTTTCCACCTAAATTTGCAATTATCTTCGTTCCTAATTTTTCCATTTCAGCAAGCTCATGATTTACAAAATGTTTAACTCCTGGATTTTGTAATCCTATGCTATTAATCATACCTGAAGGAGTTTCCCATATCCTGATACCATCATTTCCATCTTTCGGCTCTAAAGTTAATCCTTTAGAACAAATACCACCTAATTTAGATACATCAAATATTTCCGCAAATTCCTCGCCAAATCCAAAAGTTCCTGATGCTGCTAATACAGGATTATCAAACTCTACACCTAAAAAATTAATCTTATCCATGTTATTCCTCCAATGATGATAAATCTAATATATCTGCATCAAAGACTGGACCCTCTTTGCAAACTCTTTTCATACCTTCAGTAGTTCTGATACTACATCCTAAACAAGCACCTATACCACAACCCATTCTTTTCTCTAAAGACACATAACATTTTTTATCATGCTCCCTGCATTTCTTGATAATTGCTATCATCATAGGAGTAGGTCCACATGCAACAAAAGTGTCATATTTATCAAAATCTATTAAATCGGTTACAAATCCTTTTTCACCATAAGAACCATCAACAGTTGAAATATAAAGTTCAGTATTTTCATTTTGGAACTCATCTATTTCGTATACAAAATCATTGAATCCTAAAAATACATGAGCTTCTTTACCTTTATCAGCTAAATTGTCTATAAATAGTTTCAGTGGAGCAATACCAATACCACCACCTATCACAGCAATATTTCCATTCAATTTATCTAAATCAAATCCATTACCAGCTGGTCCTATTAATCTTAAAGATTCTCCTTCTGTCAGATTAGATAACATATCTGTTCCACTACCTTTTTTACCAACTCTATATAAAAAGACTAACTCTTTATTATTTCCCGAGCAATAATAATCATTTACAGAAATAGGTCTAGGAAGTAAAAATCTGTCATCTACAGTTTTCAACATAAAGAACTGACCAGCCTTAATTTCACCATTATATTCTACTATTATTTTATATATATTATTTTCTATCTTATAATTTTTTATTATTTTACTTTCTATATAATCCAAATCACACCTCTACTTTATTGCACTTCTAATATCATCACGCATATCTATTGTAGCTTGTCTAGCTGCCTTAGCAAAATCTAATTCAGAAAAATTCGAATATTTTTCTTTTTTATAAGCTAATATTATTCCTCTAGATGAATTTACAACTGCTCCATTACCATTAGTTAAATATTGAGCCACATCCTTTGCTTGTCCGCCTTGTGCTCCATATCCAGGTATAAGTAAAAACATCTTGCTTATTTTATTTCTAAGTTTGTCAGCATTTTCATTATTTGTAAGTCCAACAACTGCTCCTATAGGACTGAACCCACAATCACCAACATTTTTCTCTGCTAATTCCTCTAGTTTTTCTCCTACATTCTCATATAAAGGAACACCATTTTTATCCTCTATATATTGAAAGTCCATGGCTCCTGCATTAGATGTTCTAACTAATACAAATATACCTTTATCTTTGTTCTGTATATAATCTAAATATGGTTCTAATGAGTCATTGACTCCCATATAAGTATTTAACGTTATAAAATCAGCTTCAAAATCTCCTTCAAAATGAGCTTTTGCATACATTCCAGCTGTTTTCATTATATCATTTCTTTTTACATCAGCTATAGCTATACATCCAATTTTTTTAATATACTTTAAGGTTCTGCTATATGCTGCTAATCCATCTAATCCCAAAGCTTCATAATATGCTATTTGAACTTTATAGCAGGCTACCACATCACAAGTATAATCTATAATAGCTCTATTAAAAGCAAATATTGCCTCACCCTTGCTCTCATATTTCTCAGCAAATTTTTCTGGAATATAGTCATAATCAGTATCTAATCCTAAACAAACATGACCTCTCTTCTCTACTAATTCATATAATCTATCTACTATCATCATCTTCCACCTTTCATATATCAGCTTACATATATATATATATCTAAAAATATACATATAATAATAATTTATATTGCAATTTCAGGAAATATACTTTGAAAGAATATTTCCTGAAAATCTAGTTCTTTTTATAAACAATTTCGCCTGCTTTTATAGTTAAAAGCACTTCACCAAACAATCTCTCTCCAATAAATGGAGAATTAGAATTTTTAGATGCAAAATCTTCTTTTTTTATAGTATTCACCTTATCTATATCAACTAAAACAAGGTCTGCCTTATAATCTTTTGATATCAAACCTTTCTTCAATCCTAACATATGAGCAGGATTGTAAGACATAAGTTTTGATAAAGTTCTAAGGTCTATTCTATTTTTCATAAAAACAGTATTTACTGCTGCAAAAGCTGTCTCTATACCACTAATACCTGGAGCTCCATTTTCTTTGTCAAACTCTGTATGTGGTGCGTGATCAGTAGCTATAACATCTACATAACCTTCCTTGATAGCTTTTATTATAGCGCTTATATCATCTTTTTTTCTAAAAGGTGGATTTACCCTATAATATCTATCATCAGTAAAATATAGATGATGAGGTGCTACTTCACAAGTTACATTAGCATCTTGCTGCCTAGCTTTCCTAATCATATCTATCACTTCTTTAGTAGAAACATGACATAAATGCAGCCTTCCACCAGTTTGCATAGAAGCATATATATCTCTTAGTGACATGTAATTTTCAGCTTTTCTCATATCATGTTTAGAAAAAGCTGTATCTTCCGCATGAGAACAAACTATGAAGTTCTTATTTTTAGATAACTCCAAAGCTTCTTCCATGAAATAGCTATTCATCAATCCTCTTCCATCATCAGAAACTAGTTTAACCCTCTCATCTACATAATAAAGATGATCCATGTTATTTCCTTCTAATCCTTTAGTTATAGCCATAACTGGAAATAAATCTACTAATCCTACTTTTCTAGCGTTTTCAACTTGATACTCAAAAACATCCATGTTATCACATATAGGTGACGTATTTGCCATAGTACACACAGTAGTAAATCCACCTTTTACAGCAGCTTCAGAACCAGTTTTTATATCTTCTTTAGCAGTAAAACCAGGGTCTCTAAAATGTGTATGCAAATCTACAAAAGACGGCATGAGGATTTTTCCCCTGCCGTCGATTTCAATTTCAGCTCTGCCGAAGTCCATATCAGATTTTGAAGTATACACTCCCAGTATATCTCCATCCTTGATTAGAACTTCTCCTAATACGTCTTTATCCCTATCTATTATTCTTACATTACTTATTCTAACGCTCTTCATAAGCATTATCGCAATATAAGCATCTATAAGTTTTCGTTTCCGCATCTGACAAATAGAAAACATGCGGAATTTCTTGCTCTATAGATGTTATGCATCTAGGATTTTTACAATGTATAACATTTTTGATTTTTTCAGGGAGTTTCAAATTTATTTTTCTAGCAATTTTATCATTTTCAATAACATTTACAGTAATATCTGGATCAATAAAACCTAAAACATCTAATTTAATATCGAAGTCTCCTTCAACTTTAATGATATCTTTTTTGCCCATTTTATTACTTTTAACATTTTTTATTATAGCAACTGCACACTCTAACTTGTCTAATTTCAAGTATTTATACAACATCATGCCTTTTCCAGCTTGAATATGGTCAATTACTAATCCTTTTTTTATACTATCCACATTTAACATTACTCTACCCCCAATAATTTCATAATTAGCGCCATTCTAACAAACATTCCATATTTGGCTTGTTTGAAATACACAGCTCTTTCATCATTATCAACTTCTGTAGAAATTTCATTTACTCTTGGTAATGGGTGCATAACAATCAAATCTTTCTTTGCAACTTCAAGCTTTTTAAGATCTAGTATATAACTATCTTTCAGTCTAACATAATCTGCTTCATTGAAAAATCTTTCTTTTTGAACTCTAGTCATATATAAAACATCTAACTCTTCCATAGCGTCTTCAAGTTTATATACTTCTTCAAATTCTATATTGTTTTTCACTAAAACTTCTTCTCTGATATAATCAGGAAGTTTTAATTCTTCAGGTGATATTAAAACTATTTTAACATTTTCATATCTTGATAATGCTTTTATCAATGAATGAACAGTTCTTCCAAATTTTAAATCTCCACATAAACCTATAGTGAAATTATTCAATTTTCCTTTTAAGCTTCTAATAGTTAATAAATCTGTTAAAGTTTGTGTTGGATGTTGATGGCCTCCATCGCCTGCGTTAATAACCGGAATCGGTGAGTTAATTGAAGCAACCTTCGGTGCTCCTTCTTTTGGATGGCGCATAGCAGCAATATCTGCATAGCAACCTATAGTTCTAATTGTGTCTGCGACACTTTCACCTTTTGAAGCTGAACTAGAACCAGCTGACGAAAATCCTAGCACACTACCACCTAATCTGAGCATTGCTGCCTCAAAACTAAGTCTCGTTCTAGTACTAGGTTCATAAAAACAAGTAGCAAGTACTTTACCTTTGCAAACCTCCAAATATTCTTCTTGGTTCGCAATAATACTGTCGGCCAAATTGAAAATTCCATCTAATTCCTCTAGTGAAAAATCCATTGGGTCGATTAAACATCTACCTTTTAACATATATCCTCCTTTTTAGCCTCTCTGGACTATTTTAAAGTTGTCTTTCCGATGGCTATTATATAATATTTACCCAGCTTTGTCAATAAGAAACTTAAAAAATGAAGCAAAAAATATTAGTCTGATTTTTAAATTATCAGCTTACGATAATATATTCACAATCTTGAGCAATACAGTCGACATTGTGACATATTTTTTCATTCCATAGATAATAGCTTTATTTTTTTAGTTTCACAAGTAAACTGTTGTTAGTCATCTACAACTGTTGGAATGCAAGCTTTTTTTCTTAATTATTTTCAAAAAAATACTTGCATTTAATATATTGATATGTTATTATATTGTTAGAAAATTTATGGATTAGTTTAAATCCATAACAAATAAATATTAAATTGGAGGTAACAAAATGGCTTATAAAATTACTAGTGATTGTATCATGTGTGGAGCTTGTGCTTCAGAATGTCCAGTAGGAGCAATATCAGAAGGTGATAGCTTATACGTAATCGACGAAAATTCTTGTATTAGCTGTGGAGCTTGTGCTGGAGTATGTCCAGTAGGCGCACCAGTAGAAGAATAATACTGATAAATTATACTGACAAATCAAAAGCAGATCTTATGATCTGCTTTTTTATTTATACATATTTTTTCTTCTATGAAAGTTTTTAGTGCTTTTTAATAAAAATCTCTTTACTTTTCTTCCATGAAAGCCTTTATTTTAGTTACTAACATATCTATAGCTACTAAGTTATTTCCACCTTCTGTAACTATTATGTCTGCATATTTCTTAGAAGGTTCTATAAACTGCTCATGAGCAGGTCTAACAGTATTCAAATACTGAGTAATTACAGAATCTACACTTCTTCCTCTTTCATGCATATCTCTGATTATTCTTCTAATCAATCTGATATCAGCATCTGTATCTACATATATTTTCATATCCAAAAGATTTCTTATTCTTTCATCAAAAAATATAAGCAATCCTTCAACTATGATAATATCTCTAGGAGAAACTAACTCAGTTTCCTTTTTTCTGTTGTGTATTTCATAATCGTAAATAGGTTTATCTATAGCTTGTCCATTTTTCAAAGCCATAATATGCTCAATGAATAACTCTGTATCAAAAGCATTAGGATGATCATAATTATTCTGACTTCTCTTCTCATAAGGAATATTTGATTGATCTTTGTAATAACAATCTTGTTCTATAATAGCAATACTGCTCTCTGGCACACTTTGAAAAATTCTACTAACTATAGTAGTTTTTCCACATCCGCTTCCACCAGTTATACCTATAAGTAAAGGGGTTTTCATATTATATATTCTCCTTCTTTTTTCTGATTATAAAATAAGGTGCTACTTCTTTATCTATTTTCACCCTAATTATTTCTTGTGCATGAGGTGCAGATTCTACGTTTACACCTTTTTTATTAACTATAGCATCAACCACAAAATTAAAATGCTTAATATTAGGTCCAAAACATTCTAATTCTTCTCCTACAGAAAATTTATTTCTCTGCTCTATAGTAGCGATATGAGTTTCTTTATCATATTCTCTGACAATTCCAACAACATCATAATTTCTAATATAAGAACTTGAAGAATATAATTGTCCTTCTTTATATGGATTTCCTAAATAGAAACCATAAGTATAATCTCTATATGACGCTTTTTCCAACTCATGTTTCCAGTATACTAAATCAGCATCTTTACCTTTTTTCTCTATCTCAACTAAACCCTGTTTATATGCTCTAACTGCATTAGCAGTATAATACTCTGATTTCATTCTTCCTTCTATTTTAAGCGAAGAAATACCTAAATCTACAAATTTTTGCAAATATTCTACCATACACATATCTTTTGAATTAAATATGAAAGTACCTTCGTCATTTTCCTCTATTGGAAAATACTCTCCAGGTCTCTTTTCTTCATTCAAATAATATTTCCATCTACATGGTTGAGCACATTCACCTTTGTTTGAATATCTTCCAGTCATGAAACTAGATAATAAACATCTTCCAGAATAAGAAATACACATTGCTCCATGTACAAAAGCTTCAAACTCCAAATCATCCGGAGTATTTTTTATAATATCTTCTATTTCATCAAAAGATAATTCTCTTGCCAAAACCACGCGTCTAATACCTTGTTCGTACCAGAAATTTGCTGTAGCAGCATTAGTGCAATTTGCTTGAGTACTCAAGTGAATATCCATATCTGGTATTGTCTTTCTAGCTATATCTATAAGTCCAGCATCTGATATAATTAGTGCATCTACACCTATATCAAATAAATATCTTAAATAATCCTCAACACCTTTTAAATCTTTTTGGTGAGGCACAATATTTACAGTTATATTTGTTTTAACTCCTCTTTCTTTACAGAAATTTACACCTTTAACTAAATCTTCATCACTGAAATTTTTAGATCCAGCTCTAAGGCCCATAGTTTGTCCTGCGAAGAAAACTTCATCTGCTCCATATTCAACAGCCATAATCAGTTTATCCAAATTTCCCGCAGGAGCTAATATTTTTGGTAACATACTTTCTCCTTATTTAACTTTTATTAGAGCGACGCCATCACCTATGGGAATAAGTGATGTAACAAATCTCTCATCTTTAGAAACATCTGCTAAAAAATCTCTCATTTTTCTAACAATTGTTCTTTTTCTTTTCACAACTAAATCATCATTTGCTATTAATCCCTTATACAAGGCATTATCACACATAATAACTGCATCATCAGCCACAATTCTAAGTGCTTTTTCAAAAAAATCATCATAATGACTTTTTGATGCATCAATAAAAACAAAATCAAATTTCTTATCTAGTTTTGCTACTCCTAAGCTGTCTAAAGCTTCCGAAGCATCATCATTTATAACAGTAATGCAATTTTCATAGCCAAATTTTTTAATGTTTTCTCTTGCTAACATAGCTACTTCAGTATTCAACTCAATTGAAGTTATTTTTACATTTCCTCCAAGAGCTTTACACATATACATTGAAGAATATCCAACATTTGTTCCTATCTCCAAAATCCTCTTAGGTTTTGACATATTCAAACATACATTCATGAATTGAGCCACTTCTCTTTGAATTATTGGTCTCTTATTTGCTAGGCAATCTTGTCTAAAATCTTCAAATTCTTTATCATCATCTTTAATCAGACTATTTATATACTCTTTTATGTAATCGTAATTTATATTATCCATATTATCTCTTATCTATTTTTGTATTTTAATCTATATATTTTGCTTTTGCTCTCAAATGTTCTTCATATGTCTCAGAAAAATAGCTGCTTCCATCACCTTTAGCTAAAAAATACAAGTAATCTGTATCTGCGGGTTCTAATGCAGCCTCTATACTAGATATAGAAGGTGAATTTATAGGTGTAGGAGGTAATCCTTTATTTATATATGTATTGTATGGATCCTCTACAGATATATCTTCTGTGGAAAGGTGATCTTTCCAATCACCTCTGATATAATTTACTGTTGCACATGATTGTAAAGCCATATCCATATTCAATCTATTATAAAAAACACTAGATACTAAAACTTTTTCTTCTAAACTTCCAGCTTCTTTTTCGATTATAGAAGCCAAAGTTATAAGATCATTCAAATCTAAATTTGTATATTCCGTTATAGGTTTCACACTGATATACCATTTATCGAATTGTCCTAAAAGAAATGCTATTATTTCTTTTTCTGATAATCCTTTATATACATTATACGTATTAGGTAATAAATATCCTTGTAAAAACTCTATATTTGGATTATCTTTCAAAAACTCAAATTCATCTCTAAATTGAGAAGCATCACTAATTAAATTCATCAATACTTCCTCATCTAAGTTTAATTGCTCAGCTAATTGATTAGCGGCTTTTTCAGCAATCACACCCGGTGATATCATAAAATTTTCAGTAATGTCAACAGCTGCTGCACTACTAATAAGTGTCATGCATATCTTATCCATATTCATATCTTTAGATAAAATAAATTTACCAGCCTTAAATTTAACATCTATATTTTGGTCTTTTGCATAATACTTAAATACTCTAACATCTTTAATCAGATTATTATCCAATAATATTTGAGCAATTTTATTTGTTGTAGCTCCCTCAGGTATCACTATTTCAATTTTTTCACTAGAGTTACTATCTATAGCTTCTAAACTACCCGTATAATAGTTCATCAGCATAAGACCTCCTGCTAAAACAATCAAAATAATTGCAACAAAAAAAGTTATGATTTTTTTCATATAAATATCCTCTCAATCCATACATTTTATTAGCATATATACACTATCATCTATATATTAATTATTACTATTTTTTTTATTATTAGTATTATTGTTAATCGTATTAATCATTGTGATAACCATAGGTTGACGCTTAAATTGATCATAAACATAATTTCCCATTTCATCTTTAATGATATTTTTTATAACTGACCAATCAGATACTCTAGCTTCATTACACTTATTAACTATAATTTTTATAATTTCCTTAGATTCATTCATAAAATCAGCATTATCTTTTACGTAAATAAATCCTCTAGAATAAATTTCCGGACTAGGCACCATCATATTTTTTTCGCAATCAAAAATCAATGTTATAATCAATAATCCATTCTCAGATAATTTCTTTCTGTCTCTAAGAACCATATTTCCAATATCACCAACTCCTAAACCATCAACTAATACAGCTCCTGAAGGTACTGCTCCAGCAATTCTGATAGATTTTTGAGTAACTTCGATTATATCGCCATTTTCAGCTCTAACAATTCTATTTGGAGTAATTCCCATAGTTTGAGCCAATTGTGCATGATGTCTAAGATGTCTGTATTCTCCATGAACAGGGATAAAAAACTTAGGTCTTAACAATGTCAACATAAGCTTCAACTCTTCTTGCTTAGCATGTCCTGTAACATGTACATCTTCTAATGCATTGTATATAACATTAGCTCCACGTTGATACAACATATCTATAACTTTTGATACAGTTTTTTCATTTCCTGGAATTGGATTCGCAGAAATAATTACAGTATCACCTTTTTTGATATTTAATTTTCTGTGTTCATTACAAGCCATTCTAGTTAATGCAGACATAGGTTCACCTTGACTTCCAGTAGTGATAAGAACTAATTCACTGTCCTTGTAAGATTTCATATCTCTGATATCTATAATCAAACCTTCGTCTACTTTTAAATAACCTAATTTAACAGCTACTTCAACAACATTAAGCATACTTCTACCAGATAAAACTACATGTCTACCAAATAAGGCAGCTGCATTTACTATCTGTTGAATTCTATGAATATTAGAAGCAAATGTAGCAACTATTATTCTTGACTTACAATCTCTAAATACATCAGTAAGAGTATTACCAACAGTACTTTCCGATTCAGTATATCCTTTACTCTCAACGTTTGTACTATCTGACATGGCCACTAAAACACCCTTAGTTCCAAACTCAGCCAATCTATTTAAATCAATAACATCTCCATTAATAGGATTGTAATCAATTTTAAAATCTCCAGTATGAACTACTACACCTAATGGTGTCTCTATTGCAAATGCAACGCTATCCGGTATAGAGTGATTTGATCTGATAAATTCCACTGTAAAAACTCCAGCTTTAATTCTTGCACCAGGTTCTACTACGTTTAATTGAACGTTTTCTAAACCATGCTCTAATATTTTTTTCTCTACCAAACCAATAGTAAGACCGGTTCCGTATATAGGAACATTTATTTTCTTTAATAAATAAGGAATAGAACCAATATGATCTTCGTGTCCATGAGTTAAAAACAATCCTCTTATCTTATCTTTATTTCTTTCTAGATATGTTATATCTGGTATAACAATATCTATTCCCAACATTTCATCTTCAGGGAACGCTAATCCACTGTCAATCAACATGATATCTTTTCCATATTCAAAAACAGTCATATTTTTTCCGATTTCACCTAATCCACCTAAAGGAATTATTTTTAATTTTTCTTTTTTCTGAGTCATATCCACCCCTATATTAAATTGTCAGCCATAGCTTCGTATAACTCAATTACTTCTTTCAAGTCTTCTTCATCTTCAACTACATTAAAGAATTTTTCACCTTTTCTATCTTTTTGAATAGTATAAATCATACCTTCCTCAGCATCTATGCCTGAAAGAATAGCATATTCTACATTATCTAAATGAAAAGTTGCTTGTAACAACAATGTCTCTTTTTCATTTCTATCGTTAATTAATTCTATTTTTTGTGGTTCATAATCATCATCAAAATAACCTTCACCCAATACTATTTCTTTATCCTTGTTTACCATATTTCTCCCTTTCTATATTCCGCTATTTCTATTCTTATTTCTTTGCATATAAGTCGTCAATATTTGAATAGCTGCCATTTTATCAATAATTTTCTTTCTTTTTTTTCTAGACATATCTGCATCTATCAACAATTTTTCTGCCATTACAGTAGTCAGTCTTTCATCCTGATATTCTATAGGTAAACCAAATTTTTCTTCTAATTTTGCTGTAAATTTAATTACTTTTTCACCTTGTGGCCCTACTGTTCCATTCATATTTTTTGGCATTCCAACTACTATTTTAGTAACTGAATACTCTTTTATGATTTTTTCTAACTCTTCAAAATCTAATTTATTGCTTTTTCTTCTAACTGTAGTGATTCCTTGTGCAGTAATCATAAGCAAATCGCTAACTGCTACTCCAATAGTTTTATCACCTACGTCTAAAGCCATAAATCTTTCCATATTTTCCTCAATTCTATATACGTATAAAAACTAAACAATTTTTATACAAAAACTTTCACATGCATCTGCACAATAACTACAGAGAACACATTTACTCATATCGACTTCACATTTTCCATTTTTTATGCTAAGTGCATTTTGCTTGCACCTTTCTACGCATTTTCCACAACCTTCACACCAATAAGCTATGCATAATTTTCTTGGTATATTAGAAACTCTTCTAAGTGCCTCTTCAGAAGGTTCTTCACCTAAAAGATAACTAAGATTCACATCTACTTCAGCAGTATTTTTCATACCAACCGCTATGGAATCTATACTTTTTTCTTTATTCACAAAATTAAATGCATATTTAGTATCCGATGTAAAGTGTCCGCCACCGTAAGGTTTCATATCCATAATAAATTTACCTTTACTCTTAGCAAATTTCATAGCTTCTAGCATCTCTGCACTAGAACCATCAGCAATACCTATACCAGTAGCATTATAAATTGCAAAAACAATGTCTATATCATCGAACTCTACACTATCTCTAACAGCTTGAATAGCATGCGTAGATATACCAAATTTTTTTATTATACCTTCTTCTTTATATCTCATAAATTGCTCAACAGCTTCTCTATGACCTCTAAAATTGTTACCATTATCTTGTTCATGAAGCATAAAAAAATCTATATAATCCGTTCCTAATTCTGACAAAGCTTTGTCTATACTAAATTTAGCAGTATCATAATTATATGCATAACTCTTAGATGCTAAATAAATTGATTTTCTATCTTTACCCTTTAAAAATTCACCTAGCACATCATAATTTTCATATAATTCTGCTGTATCATAAAAATTAATGCCTTTTTCATAGGCATAATTCAAAACATTAACCTTCTCACCTATTGATGCTTGATTTTGCAAGGTGCTCAAAGCTAATGTTCCAAAACAAATCTTACTAATATCTTTAATTTCTTGTAATTCTGTATATATCATAAGTTACACTCAAATAAGGCGGCGCGAAGCCGCCTAATTCCTTCATTAATTAATTTTCTTCTAAATGTTTCAAATAAACGTCCAAAATTTCTTCTAAAAGTTCATCTCTCTCTATTTGTCTAATTAAACTTCTAGCATTTTCATAATTAGTTACATAAGTAGGATCACCCGATAATAAATATCCCACTAATTGTGTAGTTGGGTTATAACCCTTCTGTTTCAATGACTTATAAACCTGAGTCAATATTTCTCTAGGTTTGTTCATTAATTCATTGTCATATTCATACTTAACTGTCTGATTTAAATCTAATGAATCTTTATATTTATCCATACCTAACACCTCACTTTATTATACTTCATTTTATCAAATAAAGCAAATTACGACAGCATTTCCTTAGCTATTTCTTTAGCTTTTATAAATGCTTCTTCTATTTTAGAAGGATCTTTTCCACCTGCTTGAGCAAAGTCAGGTCTTCCTCCACCATTTCCTCCAGTAACCATAGCAGCTGCTTTAACAATATTACCAGCTGATACTTTTTTAGCAGTTAAATCCTTTGTTACAGATGCTGCTAACAATACCTTTGTTTTACAATCAGATGCAACTAAAACTATGCATGATTCTTCTTTATCTTTAATCTTATCTATAACTTCTCTAACTTGAGAAACATCTTTATTATCTAATTTAACAGTGAACATTTTTACGCCTGATACTTCTTCATAAGCATCCATAATTTCACCCATATTTGATTTTAAAATTTCTTCTTTTAATTTAGATATTTCTTTTTCTTTCTCTTTTATCTCTATTTTCAATCCATCAACTCTAGATATGATTTCTGAATTAGTAGCTCTTAAATCTCTATTCAGCTCAGAACAAATATCAGCTAATTCATTCATATGATTCAGACACGATCTACCAGTTACCGCTTCAATTCTTCTAACACCAGAAGCAACTCCACCTTCAGATAATATCTTTATCATGCCTATTTTAGATGAATTATCAATATGAGCACCACCACAAAATTCCATGCTTTCCCCAACACTTACAACTCTAACTTTATCACCATATTTTTCATCGAATAAAGCCATAGCACCTAATTTTTTAGCTTCATCTAATCCTAAGACTTTGATATCAACTTCATCATCAGCCATAATCATTTCATTTGCCAATTTTTCTATAGCAACTAATTCTTCAGCTTTTACTGACTCAAAATGAGTATAGTCAAATCTCAATCTGTCTGGTGTAACTAATGAACCAGCTTGATTAACATGAGAACCTAATACTTTTTTCAAAGCATAATGAAGAATATGTGTAGCTGTATGATTTTTACCTATGTCTTTTCTTCTATCTACATTTATTTTAGCCTTAACTTCGTCTCCAATAGAAATCATACCTTCATGAACAGACACAAAATGTAAAAATACATCATTGCTTTTCTTAGTATCTGTTACTATAGCAGAAAACTGCTCATTTTCAAATACTCCAGTATCACCAACTTGTCCACCACTCTCACCATAGAAAGGAGTCTTATCGATAACTATAATTCCATCTTCATCAGCTAATAATTCTTTTCTCTCTTCATCATTAACAAATATTTTTAATACTTTAGCACTAGTCTCGTATTTTTCATATCCAACAAAAGTAGTTTTTTCTACATCTAAATTTAGATTGTTATCTTTCCAACCAGCGTTTCCAGATGAACCTCTAGCATTTCTAGCCATTTGTCTTGATTCTTCCATGATTGCTTCAACTTCATCTTTTTTATATTCAAAACCGGCCTCAATCAATATTTCTTCAGTCAATTCAAAAGGGAAACCAAAGGTATCATATAATTTGAATATCATATTACTATCAAGCGAGTTCTCTGATTTTTCCTTTGCCTTAGCAATTTCTTTTTAAAGCATATCTAAACCTTGATTTATGTTTTTAGCAATTTTTTTTTTTTCATTTTTTCCAACTTTTAATATGAAATCTTTTTTAACAAGCAAATCAGAATAAGCTTCGCCCCATAATTTTATAACTGTAGCTATAATATCATTGATAAAATCGCCTTCTATATTTAAAAGTTTACCTTGTCTAAGTGCTCTTCTAAGAAGTCTTCTAAGAACATAACCACGTCCCTCATTAGATGGTAATATACCATCAGAAATCATAAATGTAACGGCTCTAGTATGATCAGCAATAACTTTCATAGCTGTATCTACTTTTTCATCTTCGCCGTATTTTTTACCAGATAAATCCTCTACCATACCAATTATACTTCTAAGAGGCTCTACATCAAAAACTGTTTTTTTGCCCTGTAATGTCATTGCAATTCTCTCTAATCCCATTCCAGTATCAATATTTGGATGTTCTAAAGGATTGTAATTTCCTTCAGTATCTTTATCAAATTGAGTGAAAACTAAATTCCATATTTCTGTAAATCTTTCACAATCACAACCAGGTTTACAATCAGGATCTCCACAGCCAAATTCTTCACCCATATCATAGTGTATCTCTGAATCCGGTCCACTAGGTCCAACTTCTAACTCCCAAAAGTTATCTTCTTTACCTAATTTTACTATTCTATCTGCAGTCATAGATGTTTCTTTCAACCAAATATCATAAGCTTCATCATCTTCTTCATATACTGAAACCCATAATTTTTCTTCTGGTATCTGCATAACTTTTGTTAAAAATTCCCAAGCCCAAGTTATTGCTTCTTTTTTGAAATAATCTCCAAATGAAAAGTTTCCTAACATTTCAAAAAAAGTTAAGTGTCTAGCTGTTACACCAACATTTTCGATATCATTTGTTCTTATACATTTTTGACATGTTGTATATCTCTTTGATGGCGGTGTTGCTTGACCTGTAAAATATTTTTTTAATGGTGCCATTCCTGCCGCAATAAGCAATAGACTCTTATCATCCTTTGGAATCAATGAGGCACTATCACCAACCATGTGGTCTTTTAATTTATAAAAATTTAAAAACTGTTTTCTTATATTATTTACTGAATATAATTCATCTCTATTCATAATTATTTCCTCCTAATCACAGTTTGCATAATCCGAACATTTTATCTACATATTTCCTATAATTATACTTTAATTATAGGTATGAGTCAATGTTTTTTTGATAATAGCAGTATGTTAAAAACTTTTCAAATAAAAATTACTCATAAACACAGTTTTGACGTGTAATACTTGATAAAATAACAGACTATTACATTTGGAATTCAGCCTGACATGTAATAATCAAAAAAAAAAATTAGAAATTACACTTAGAATTCTATTTGACGTGTAATAATCAAAATCTATCTTCAAATATAAATATATAAATCCAATTATAGATAAATTTTTTTCCTCTTGTTTAGTCATAGCATTTTGGGGTATAATGTTATATGCTATAGAATTTAATTAAGTATTTTATAGTAAATATTAGAAAAGCTGTAGAAATATAGCAAATAACATTCCTAGGAGGTATTATGAAATTTTATATTTGTGAACATTGTAAAAATATTATTGGTTATTTAAACAATAGCGGTGTTAAGGTTCATTGTTGTGGTGATCCTATGGAAGAATTAGTTCCAAAAACTGACGAAGGTGCTACTGAAAAGCATGTTCCTGTTGTAACTATTGATGGCAATAAGGTAACTGTAAAAGTAGGAGAAGTTGCTCATCCTATGGAAGAAAAACATTATATCCAGTGGGTAGCCTTAGAAACTAAGCAAGGTCATCAAAGAAAAGAATTAAAACCAGGATGCGATCCAGTAGTTGAATTCATGCTATGTCCAGATGATGAGTTTGTTCATGCATATGCTTACTGCAACATTCATAGTTTATACATTGATAAATAAAAATTAAAACATTTATAGAAACTTCCCAAAATCAAAAAATTTGGGAAGTTTTCTTATTTATGTCTTATATTATATTAATTGCCAAATTCTAACACGCATAAACTACTGAAAATTATCATTCAATACTTGCAAACGTTTTACTTATATGATATTATATTTACGAAAAATAAATATAATTTATAGGGGGAACTGTAAATTGATAAAAAAATCTTTCGTTGAATCTGAAATTTCTAATTCTGTAAAAGAACTCACAAAATTAAAATTATAAAATCCATTCACTACCGAAGATATTGATTACATAATTCATTTAATTAGATATATTTAAAACAATATGTTATAATTTAATATATTGTTTTATAAATTATTTACAGCAATTAAAAAGAAAGGAATGAGTACTATTATTTGCATTTAAAATGCAATGGTAGTGTTCAAAAAAAATAATGGAAAATAATAATTCTTATAATATTGAAGATTTAGAAAAATTAATAAATGAAAATAGCGACATTAATATGGATGATATCAATAACGCACAAGATAATAAATCAAGTTTATTTGATATTGAAAAAAAAATGGCTATAGACTGTTTCAATAAATGTTGGGATTTAATAGATAAAAAAGATAGAACACATGATGAAGATATGAATATGATTTATTTAACGCATGCCTCTAGATATCATTGGGGAAACATAGGTTCGCCTATAGAAATTTTAAGAGGTGAATGGCAAATTTCACATGTATATGCAATTCTTGAAAATTCTCAAATGGCCTTATTTCACGCGCTTGAATCACTTAACATTTGTTTAGATCAAGGCGTAACTGGCTTTGATTTAGCATTTGCATATGAGGCTGCAGCTAGGGCTTATAAATTACTTGACAATACCGAAAAATATTCTCAATATATATGTTTGGCAAAAATAACTGCAAGCGAAATAGAAGATGAAAATGATAGAAATTATACTTTATCTCAGTTAAATTTCTAAATATTAGAAAAGACTAACACCTTGATTTAACTCAAGATTGTGTTAGTCTTTTTTGCTTTACATATATTTATTGTTCTTCTATTTTTTCAGCTAGTTCATTTAGATAAACCCATCTTTCAGTTTTATATTCCAAATCAGCTTCTAATTTTTCTTTTTTCTCCATCAGCTCTTGTAATATAGTATAATCACTCGAATTTTTAGTCATTTCTAATTCTACTTCGCTAATTGATTCCTCTAAAGCACTGATGTCATGATCTATTTGTTCGTACTCTTTTTTCTCATTAAATGAAAACTTTAATTTTTTAGGCAGATTACTAGTCTTATATAATTTCTTTTTATCTATAGTTTTATCAGTTACAGAATTTTTATCTGAATTATAATTATCAAATCCTGAATTTGCTGCGGCACCAGCTCCGAAATTATTTTTTCTAGAAATATTTCCTGAATCCAAATCAGCTCCAGCATTACCATTATCTCTACTTTTTTTCTTCAATTTATAATCAGAATATCCACCAACATAGTGATTTATTTCTCCATTGCCACAAACTTCAATAATAGAATTAGCAGTTTTATCTAGAAAATATCTATCATGAGATACAGTAATAACAGTTCCTGGAAAAGTATTAACATATTCCTCTAAAACAGATAAAGTTTGAATATCAAAATCATTAGTAGGCTCATCTAAAATCAAAACATTTGGTGCTGACATAAGTATACTAACCAAGAAAAGTCTTCTTCTCTCACCACCAGATAATCTCTTAATCTTTGTATATTGCATAGTTGAATCAAATAGAAAACTCTCCATCATTTGTGATGCAGTCACATATCCTCCATCTACATCTATCATTTCAGCTATAGTTTTGATATATTCCAAAGCCTGTAGTTCACCATCTAATTCTTTAGACTCCTGTGTAAAATAACCTATATTTACAGTAGAACCAATATCTACATTACCAGAATCAGGTGCCAACTTGCCAGTAATCATATTTAATAAAGTAGATTTACCAGCACCGTTTTTCCCAACAATACCAATTCTATCTTCCCTAGTACATACATAATCAAAATCATTTATAATTTTTTTATCACCAAAGCTCTTAGAAATATGATTAACTTCAATTATTTTTCTACCTAATCTATTATTGCTAGAAGAAAATTCAAATTTTTGCTTTTCAGCTACGCCTTCCCTATTTTTGAGTTCTTCATAACGCTCAATTCTCCCCTTACTCTTAGTTCCTCTAGCTCTAACTCCTCTTTTTATCCACTCATATTCTCTTCTGAGTATTGCCTGTCTTTTACGTTCACTAGCAATCATAGATTCATCTCTCGCCATCTTCAGTTCAAGAAAACCAGAATAATTTGCATCATAAGTATATAAATGACCTCTATCTATCTCAACTATTTTATTAGTAACTCTATCTAAAAAATATCTATCATGGGTAACCATAATAATCGCCCCTCTAAACCTTTTTAGATATTCTTCCAACCATATAACCATCTCATCATCTAAATGATTAGTAGGCTCGTCTAAAATTAGTATCTCTGCCGGCTTTACTAATGCACTAGCTATAGATACTCTTCTTCTCTGTCCACCAGAGAGGGTATTTAGTTTCTGATTATGATCAGAAACCCCTAATTTATTTAAAATACTTTCAGCTTCATATTTTATTACATCTACATCATCATCGCTCAATCCCTTGAAAACTTGTTCTAATACAGTCATCTCTTCATTAAACTCTGGATTTTGAGGCAAATAACTAACTCTAGCTCCATTCGATAATATAATATTACCTGTCTCTGAAAATTCTTTATCAGCTAATATTCTCAGCAAAGTAGATTTTCCAGTTCCATTTACACCTAGCACTCCAATTTTATCACCTTCATGAACAAAAAAAGAAACACCATTCAATACAATTTTATCTCCGAAACCTTTAGTAATATTTTCAGCAGTTAATAACATAATTTCTCCAATTCATTTAAAAAATTCTCTACTCCATAATTATAACAAATCCCCATAAATAAGACAACATTAAAAAATTTTATTAACTTTTTGAGGAAAAATACAAAGTTTTTTGAGGAAAACGTAGTATTTTCATAAAAAAGACTTGCAATTATCTCAAAAAAAGTTTAAACTAACGTGTGGAATAATAATAAGGATGTGAAAAAATGAAAAATAAAATTATCAATATTGCCGTAATAGCACACGTTGATGCTGGGAAATCAACTCTAGTAGATGCATTTCTTCAGCAAAGTGGAGTATTTAGAGAAAACGAAGATGTAGTAGACTGTGTAATGGATTCAAACGATATTGAACGTGAAAGAGGAATAACAATTTATTCTAAAAACTGTTCAGTAATGCATAATGACATAAAAATAAATATAGTTGATACACCTGGACATGCCGATTTTTCATCGGAAGTAGAGCGTATCATGAAAACTGTAGATACAGTAATTTTACTAGTAGATTCAATTGAGGGACCAATGCCACAAACTAGATTTGTTCTTCAAAAATCATTAGAATTAGGACTTAGACCTATTTTATTAATCAATAAAATTGATAAACCAAATCATAGAGCTGAAGAAGTTGTAGATATGGTATTTGATCTATTTGTTGAATTAGATGCTACAGATGAACAAGCAGAATTCCCTGTATTATACGGAAT
>Ga0193962_1000241_pt1 | contig 24706 bp, 22 predicted proteins | sample FB_5_MG_FD_140335 | JGI IMG/M metagenome (GOLD analysis project Ga0193962, IMG submission 140335) | Microbial mat bacterial communities from the Broadkill River, Lewes, Delaware, United States - FB_5_MG | ecosystem: Environmental > Aquatic > Freshwater > River > Microbial mats | place: USA... | reverse complement strand
GAGATCTCATTATCTTCAAGTGGCTCTCTCATAGCTTCTAAAACAGTTTTTGCATAGTGTGGAAGTTCATCAAAAAATAAAATCCCATGATTTGACAAAGCAACCTCCCCTATTTGGGTCCCTGACAGATTCATTAAACTATGCTACAATATCACACTAAAAAGGACAAATAATGAGTAAATTTATAACTAACTATGCTACTTTATACAGTAAACTATACTACAACCTTACATTTTTACAAGTAAATACACTACAAAGTTATAATAAAGATATTATATTATGAGAATATCCTCAAAAAAAAGAAAAATTGGATATACCTATGGAAGTGTTTCTGGAAGATATCCATTTCGTAAGCAAAAATCTATTACTTTTGAATCTTTACTAGAAAAAGATTTTTTAATTTTTTGTGACTTTAACACAAGTGTTGAAGATATAATCGAACAACCTTTAACTATTGAATACATGAACAAAAAAGGCAAAGACACAAAATATACTCCAGACTTTTTAGTATCTTTTAAACATATAAGAAGTAATAAAATTTATACAGATTGTAAATACGAGAACAGTGAATTAAAAACTAAATCATTACTTGTTGAAATAAAACCATATGAAAAATTAAAAAAACAATTTCACATATATAAAGAACGATTCAAAATTGCTTCTAATTATGCACAAGAAAATGATATGGAATTTAGGATATTTACAGAAAGAAATATATATGGAGATTATTTCGATAATATTATGTTGATAAAAAGGCATGAAAAATCTAACTATCCACAAGATGATGTAGAAAGAGTATTTGAATACATTGAGTATATGGGGAGTGTAACAATTGATCAAGTCTTAGTGCGATTGTTTTTTACTAAAGAAGCAAAAGGGATAGGATTAGGTTTAATATATAATATGTTATTTAATAAATATATTTTAACAAATTTTACAGAACCTATAACTATGTTTTCTGAATTATTTGTAAATGATGAAAGAGAGGAATTTTAATATGAACAATACTAAATCATACACACTAGATAGAAGACAAGTATCTTTAAAACAAAATGATATTGTAAAATGCAATGATATTGAATACATAATCTCTGAAATAATTAATTTTAAGGAAGTACTTGGAATTAATTTAAAAACGAAAAAAACAACACCTTTGCCAATAGATAAAATCACAGTTGTACATGAAAATCCAATAGATAATAAGGATTTTTCTACTACTGATATTGTTGATTTAATTGATGATCAATATAGTGAAATAGAAAAAAGATATAAAGCTATTTTACCTATGATAAACAAAGAACTCACTAGAAAAGAGATTATTGATTATTCAAAATCATTAAATATCCATTTTACGACACTTTATAGATGGTTAAAAAATTATAAGAACTCTGGTACTTTAATGGGACTATTAGATAAAAAAGTTGGTAGGCCCAAAGGTAGAAAAATGCTAGACTCAATTACTGAAAGTATTATAACGGAGGTATTTAATGAATATTACCTAACTATACAAAAGCCTTCTATACAAAAAGTAATTGATTTAGTTTTTATTTATTGTAAACAACGAAATGTAATGTTACCAAGTAAAAACACGATTAGAAATCGTATCAGTGAATTAAATAATTGTGAGGTTCTAAAAAAACAAGGAAATAAAGGTATTGCAAGAACAAAATACGAGCCTGCACCAAATTCATTTGAAGCTACCTATCCATTAGAAATTGTTCAAATTGATCATACCCCTGTTGATGTAATGATAGTAGATACAGAGAATAGGCTTCCAATAGGTCGTCCGTGGATAACAGTAGCAATGGATATTTATAGCAGAATGATTGTGGGGTATTATTTATCTCTTGAAGCCCCTAGTTCAACTTCTGTTGCTATGTGTGTTACAAATATGGTTATGCCTAAAGATAAAATTCTTTTAGACAATGATATTAATGAAGATTGGTCGGTCTGGGGTTTTCCAGATGTTTTACATGCGGATAATGGGGCTGACTTTAGAGCTGAAGCCTTAGAGAAAGCTTGTTTAATTCATAATATACAACTTCATTTTCGTCCAATTCAAAAAACCAATTACGGTGGACATATAGAGAGAATAATAGGAACTTTAATGAAGCAAGTTCACTCAATACCAGGAACTACCTACTCTAATATTAAAGAACGACAAACATATGATTCAGAAGGTAATGCTTGTATGACACTTGAAGAGTTAGAGAAATGGTTATTAACATTTATTACTAAAGTTTATCATAAAAATATCCACTCAACATTGCAAATGTCGCCCTCTTCTAAATGGGATGAGGCAATATTTGGTTCTAATACTGTAGTTGGCAGAGGTTTTCCCACTCGTCCAGTTGATAATCATACTATACTTATAGACTTTTTACCACATATAAAAAGAACAATTCAAAAAAATGGAGTCAATATAGATGGGATAAATTACTACGACCATATCTTGCGTACAAAAATACATGCAGTTGATCCTAAAACCCAAAAGAAAAAACTATTTACTTTTAAAAGAGATCCACGAGATATAAGTATATTATGGTTTTATGATGATGAATCAAAAGAATATTTTAAAATCCCAGCTGTTGATCAAGCTTTGAAAAATATGAGTATTTGGGAACTTGAAGCATCAAAAAAAATTCTAAAAGAGAAAGGTATGAAAAATATTAATATTAATCACATACTAGATGCTAAAAGTAAGCTTCATAATCAAATTAAAGATTCTGTTCAAAAAACTAAAAAAGCAAGAAGAGATAACCAAAGAATCATCAATAATAAAAAAGTTACTCAATATAATAAACAAAAAGAAAAAACTTTCGATACACCTTCATTACAAACTCCGTCTGATGATTTTTGGAATGATGAAATACCTGATTTTGAATAAGGAAAAAAATGAATAATAATATAAAACATCTTAATGAAAAAACTAAAAATATTTTAACACATTCTGTAGAAGATAAAATCTCTTATCTTCATGAGGAGTATTCGATTGAGTATCCAAAATTTCGTGAAATTATTAATCTATTAAATGATTACCTGCAACGACCTAAAAAATCAAGAATGAATAGTCTTTTAATAGTAGGAGAGCCAAATATCGGTAAAACATCAATAATTAATAAATTTATAGATCTGAATCCTCCATATGAATCAGTTGATGAACAGGGTATACCAATACCAGTACGACCTGTGATAAAAGCTTTAGCACCTAGTAAAGTGGATATTAAATCTCTATATATTTCATTATTGGAAGGATTTTGGACTCCACATAACCCAAATGATACTGCAGATAAATTAAAACATCAATTTTATTCTCTAATGTCCGAATGTCATGTCTCGATGATTATCATAGATGAGTTTCATCATTTGGCGAGTGGAACAAGTGCTCAACAAATTAATACCCTTAATACTTTGAAAAATATTAGCACCGCTTTTATGATACCAATAATTGCTGTTGGGATTAAAGATGCCATACCTTTATTAATGGTTGATCCTCAATTATCTAGTAGATTTGATATTGTAAGACTTCCAAAATGGAATTTAGATCAAGAGTACAGAGGTTTACTTAAAGCATTTGAGAAAAGACTACCATTGCCCAAACCATCTTATTTATACAATAAAGAAAATGCAACTCTTTTATATACAATACCACAAGGGAATACAGGTGATTTGCAACGATTACTTATTGAGTGTGCTCAATATGCCATTAATAATAACCTAGATTGTATCACAGAGGATATCATTAAAAAATTTAAATGGGTTAGACCTACAAATTCATTAACTCCTCGTGAAATTATATTATAATTTAAAATATCCTATAAAGGCAATACCTTTTAAAGATGAATCAACCATTTCATGGATGATTCGTACTTCATTTTTAAATGGAGTTGATCCTAAATCTTTGAGTCAAAGTATCTTTAATAGTAGTATCTTTTTAAATAGGGACTTTGATAGATATATAAATTCTAACTCTATAAAACTCATTCTACAATATACCTCTATAAAAGAAGAAGAGATTGAAAAACTAACCTTACAGCATTTAATAAATATACATGTACCTTTCTCTTTTAAACTTAATAAATATACACAATATAAATGGTTACGACCTATTACAAAAAGAGCTTATAAAACCTTTGAGGGATTTTATTATTGCCCTCTTTGTTTAAAACAAAACTCATATTTGAAATTATCATGGAGATTTATAGATATGATTATTTGCGAAGAACATAATATTAAACTAATTAATAGATGTTCAAATTGTAACGAAATTTATGACCCTAGAAACAACTCTTATACTCAAAGTTCTCTTAAAATTTGTGCAAATTGTAATAAAGACTTAACCAAGGTAAAAGTTCCGATTATTTGTAACACTTCATCATATTTATCTTTTGAATCAATTGTTAAAAATATTAAAAATATTAATAACAGCCAAAAAGAAAACAAAAACAAAAACTTCGTTCTAAATCCGAATTCAAAAGAAAAAGTTGAGAGTTTATATAAAGAACTATTAAATGAAATATAGCAAGTCATTAAGTGGCTATACTTGTTCACGATGTTCTAGAAAAATCACTACTTGGATTTACAGATATCAAGGTGATAATTACTGTAGATTTTGTTATGAAAAGTATTTTGAAGTCATTACTTGTAGCAGCTGCTATAAAAATCATCATGTATTAAAAAATTCAAATAAACCATTATGTAAACTTTGTCAAGTAAAAGACCAACCCTGTATTAGATGTAACAAAGAAACTTTTACTTTTGGTAAAATAACTCGATATGGTGTTGTATGCAACTCTTGTTCTAAATATTATAAAGATCTTACTGCTTGTTCATATTGTAATAAGATTCATCATTCTGTCTCAAATAGAAAGCTAATAACTGGTATAAAACTACTTTGTCAATCTTGTTACTATAAAAACCTGCCTCAATGTTCTATGTGTAAATATTACAAACTACCCTATTTATCAGTACTAGATAATAATAAAACCATCTGCAAAAAATGTTTTACTGAAAACTATAGAAAATGCATTAATTGTCTAAATCCCATATCTGCAGGTGTTGGAAATATTTGTCATATTTGTCGAACAAAAAGAAGAATTACAGCAAATATAAACTTTATGAGTAAAGTATTAACTCCTCGTTTTCTTCTTTATTTTATTCTATTTATACAAGATATAAGTGCATCATCTGGAATCCAATTTCTTATTACCAAAATAAAAAAGTATTCACAATCTTTTGTTATTATAGATAACCTCTATAGAGACTTAGAAAAAATACCCTCTTATGAGGAATTAATATCTTTGTGTCATCCAGAAATAGCTCGTAAAAATTCTACAGTATTTAACTTTTTTCATCAAAACGGTATTATTATTGAAGATCAAACTATAAAGAAAAAATATAGCGATATTGTACTTATTAATAAACATATCCAAAATGTGAAAAAAACGATATTTAAAAAAATTGCTATATCATATTTTCAAAAACTCACTATGAAGTATCAAGAAAATAAAATTAAAATAATTACTCTTAGACTTGCAATATCTAGTGCAGTCAATTTTTTTATTTATTGTAATCAATTTAAACAAGCATTATCACAAGAGATGCTAGATGGTTATTTATGGATTAAGCAAGGACAACGAACCTCATTGGTTGAACTCATAAATTATCTAAACCAAATATATAATTATGATTTAATTATCAAAGATGTAAGTAGTTCTTTACTGAAAAGAAGTAAAGAACCTAAAAAATATTTACAATATCAAATTAATATGTTACTTGCAAAAAAAGAAATATTATCTAATCTCGAAAGACAACGACTTATAAAATTAAGTTTTGCATATTTTCATTCAGTCACACTTCCAAACTACATTATATTTGGGAAAAGGAATTTTAAAAATAATTTTATTAGACTAGGAAAACAAGAGTTTTATTTCGTGTTAAAAATTTTCTCTATAGCCTCAATGATATATGACTCATCTAATATTTTTCCTTCTTTAGAATTCTTGTTATAGTGTTTGAATGTAACTCCCTTATGAACTTTATTGATGCATTTGCTTACAACCCCATTTTTATAACTACTGCATCTCAATAAGTTGTTTAAAATCTCAAGAGTAACTTTATTTTGATTTGATGTTAAAAAGATTAGTCCTGTGAATTTGTCAAGGACTTTTCCATTTTCTATTCTTCTTTCTATTTCGAATAAATACAAATATTCTCCATTACTTAAATATAATTCAATTAGTAAATACTTTCTTCCAAAAAAGAGAATACTATCACGACGGTGATCAAAATCACCAAATACTACATCATCATAATATTGAATCTCATTATTTTTTAATGTAACATATACAAATGATTCTATTTTTACTTTTACTTCTTGTATTTCAAAATATTTTTGACTAGTAATAAACCCCTCAATAACTTCAATTAACTGTTTTAATTGAATATTTTGTTCAAGCCTTTTTTTATCATTGTCATAGTTAATTTTCCCTATAGTCTCAGAATTTTGTTGACTATTTTCTTCTGCCGAAGATAAAGAAGTTAAATCTTTGTCTATGCTTTTTTGAAATACCCTTTTACTTGTGTCCTGTCTTTGTTTTTTTCTTTTTATCTTTTTATGATTAGTATCCCCAATTAATTTAACTGTAGGTAAGACTGATTTTTTAGATTGCAATTTGTGAGGTGCTGTATTACTTGAAATTTCTATATCCTCAGCTACGTCTTGTCTATTAATAGGGACACTCATCTCTTCATTTTTTTTCTGTTTTTTCTGTTTTTTATCTTTCTTTCTTTTTATCGATTCTACTTCATATTCTAAAGGACTACTGACACCACTAATTTTATATACCAAATACTTATTATCTTCAAATTTAAAACAATCTAATTCCAGTTCCACCTTGTGTGGATGATATGGTAGTATAGTTGGTGACACATATTTATTTGGGGAACTTTCAATACTAGCCCTAATTGCTTTAATTCTTTTTTTTGTAATTTCATTACAGGCTGCGTATGCCAAAAATACTTCTGTTGTGTCTTCTCGACCCTTAGTTAGTTCTATTTCATATACATTTTTATCAATTAGTGCTTTTTCTAGTTCATTATTCAATATGTCATCAATTGGTGATAAGACAAGTTGATTTGTCAGTTCTTGTGTTTCAAAAGTATATGCAGAAACTAAAAATTCTATAGTTGGAATAAAAAATACTCTTTGATTAATATCTGTAATTTTAAGATATTTAGAAGCTAAAAAAGAAGGCAGATAAAAGCCTTGATCTAATTTGATTCTTAATTCAGGTATTAAGCTTTTATTGATTGTCTCATTTTCATTATAGGATGCAAAAGGTATAGTTATAGGTTTTGATAAATCAAAATCAAATTGTGCTCTTTTAGCATTAAAATTTTTAACTCCTTCTAATTCTAGTTTATAAATTAAATTCGTTTTCTTTTTACCTTTCCATATACTCATCAATGATACTATTCTTACTTCATTTAAAGCAATTTTTGTTATTTCATCAGGTTTAGAATTTAAAATTATCTTATTATTTTGAAAACTAACTTCTTTTAATAAAATAGTTACTTCAGGGATATTATTATTTACATGTGTATTCATTCCACCAAATGCATATACAACACGAAACTTATCATCATCTGAAAAGTTTGCAATGGGCGGGGTATCTACAATTATATAATCCATTTATAATCCACTTTTTATTAAATTGTAGCATTAAAATAGTAAAATATTCATAATCAGATAGAAATAAAAATTCAATATTGAATTTAGTACACTATTAATTTAGTAAGTTTTACTCATAGTACTATAAACTCTTTCTGATAATTCAGTTTTTTCTGTAAATCTCACTAACGGCAACTATTGTAAAAGTAACATTCAAATTCAGTATTATAATATAGTTTAATATTTACCGGTCTTATGTAGCAAAATAACCCACCAAAAACCTTTTAAAATCTTGTATTTATCTACTCTAAACGATATAATTACACATAAATTTTCTTATCAAAGGACACATTATGGGTAAGCATCCACTTTATAACACTACAGGACTTCAAAAGAATAATAAATCTCATCTTGTATATGCACTAGCAAACAAACAAATGGAACTAAAGCAGATACAAAATGAGTATGAAGCCTAAATATCAAAAATAAAGTACCGCTTTTAACTGTATATTGAGTTCTACACGCTTTACATTTATATCTTCTAATACTTTTACCTGTTTTAGATGTTGTATTTATTACATAAGAATCAGTACACCCACAATTTGAACATACAGGTTTACCGTTCGTTGAATCCCATCTAAGTTTTTCAAAAGTAACTCTAGCTTCCTCTTCACTCATTCTTGCAACTTCTAATTCAGATATTGTTCTTGATTTTGCTGTTAGTAAAAAGTGTTGTGCCATTTTAAAGCCCTTTTGTTTAAATATAGTATAATTATATCAAAATTAGTTAAACTAGTCAAGTGAAAATGATATAACTTAACTAGTTTTAGTTAAAAATATTGACATTTGATTAATAACTAGATATACTTCTTGAAATAAATTTTTAAGGATTTTTAATGGATTCAAAAGATTGGAATAATAGGGCTAAAAACATGATAAAAGCCGAACTTTCTAAAAGAGGGATAGATTATATAGAATTAGCTGAAAAACTAAATAAAATAGGTGTAGAAGAGAATCAAATGAATATTGCCAATAAAATAAATAGAGGTACTTTTAACTTTACTTTTGCATTACAGATATTTGAAGCATTAGAGATGGATACAGTGAGATTAAAGGATTAATATGAGTATTGAATATAAACTCAATAGCAATGAATATAAGTGTAAAATTAGTGAACATCTAACATCTCTATTAAGAAGAACAAAAACTGCAAAAAATGAGGCACAAGTTGCTTTTGCTTTTCAATCGGAAATTTATTCATTTGCAAAATATTTTTTAAATCAAGAAATAGATTTTGGTCAAGAAACTGGGCAATCCTCATTGAGACACAAGTTTGAAGGAAGAATGGATGCTATATGTAACAATCTTGTTATAGAATATAAAAGAACTGGAAAGTTGGAAAAAGACAAGGACAAAGAGGAGGCTACAAGTCAAATATCAAAGTATATGCTTCAATTATTAGAAGAAGAGAAAAGTGAATATTATGGAGTCTTAACTGATGGAATCAAGCTTCGTTATATTTATTTCCAAAATGGTACGATACACTATACTTCTTTTAAAAGCATAGATGAATCTGATTTAGATAAAATTTTACGTTCATTAATTGACAATAAAAATAAAAAATTTTTACCAAGAAATATTGTTAATGACTTCAGCATGAAATCAAATACAAGCTCAACAAACAAATTAGCACAATACTTATTTAATCAATTAAGTGATAATTTTGAAGGTAAGTCTTTAATGCTTTTCCAAGAATGGAAATCATTGTTTCATTTATCTGAAAATGATAAAGGACAAAATGAAGATATTGTCAAGAGACGAAAATCTCTAGGTAGTATCTTTGGAATTATTATAAATGACAACGAAACTGATTATAAAGCTCTTTTCGCACTACAAACAACTTACGCAATTATTGTTAAATTAATAGCTTGTAAAGTAATTACAAAAATAGAATTTAATAAAGAAATTGAATATTTTTCGGATTTGTCAACAATAGAAACAGAAAGTCTTCGACAATTTTTTGAACATGTTGAAAATGGATACATCTTTCAAACTGGTGGAATCAAGAATCTTCTAGAAGGAGATTTTTTCTCTTGGTATTGCTCTTCCGATATTTGGGGAGACGAAATATCAGATAGTTTAATAGATTTAATAAATATTCTCCAAGGATATTCAAATACTTATTACCTGCATGGGTATTCGACTATAGATATTTTTATTGATTTATATATGGAAATTATGCCATCAGAAGTAAGACACAGTTTAGGGGAGTATTTTACTCCTGCATGGCTGGCTAATTATGTTGTTGATAAGAGTGTAAATCATTTAGCTAATCAGACTTCTTATACTGCAATAGATCCATGTTGTGGAAGTGGTGTTTTTGTTATGTCTTTAGTTAAGCAAATCATTGGAGATACGGATATAATCTCTTTATCAAAAAAAGAAAAACAAAGCCTATTAAATTCTATCATCAAAAGAGTGAAAGGTGTTGATATAAATCCTTTATCAGTATTAACAGCAAAAGTTAGTTTTTATATTGGGATAAAACCTTTAGTAGATAATGACGACATAGAGATACCAATTTATTTAGGAGATTCTGCAAATATTCCAAATAAGTTTAATATTAATGAAATAAAATGTTACCAATATACAGTAAATACAGAACAAGATAATATAGAAGTATTATTACCTGCTTCATTTGTTGAGAGTAATAGCTTTTTCTATTCAATGAGCCAAATTCAATCATATATTAAAACAGAGGATTCTAATTTAGTTTTTAATAAATTTATTGGCTATATAGGTCAAGACAAGATAAATAAGGATATTGAAAAAGCAATATATGCATTATCTGAACAGCTTACAGAGCTACATAAGAAGAACTGGGATGGTATATGGATTAGAATAGTTGCTAACTTTATGCTTGTTGGAAGAATCAAAAATATAGATCTTATTGTAGGAAATCCTCCTTGGGTAAAATGGGAATTTTTACCACAAGAGTATGCCGAAAAAATAAAAGCACTTTGCGTTGACAGACACATCTTTTCAGGTCAAACATACATGGGTGCTATAAGTTTAAATATTTGTGCTTTAATTGCAAATATAACAGCATCAACTTGGTTATCAAAAGATGGTATATTAGCATTTTTAATGCCACAAACACTGATGACTCAAGATTCTTATGCAGGATTTAGAAATTTTTTTACTGATTTTATAAATAACAAAAGAATGTACTTGCAAGGATTAGATGACTGGACAAAATCAGGAAACCCTTTTATTGATACGACAGAGAAATTCATGACTTACTATTACAGGAATACCGTAGTTGATTATCATAAGGTTGGAGTTCCAATTAATATCCTTACTAAGAAGAAAGGTGTTTCCATCTTCGATGTCAACTCCAAACAAACATACAGCGAGGTAAGTAAGTCTTTTAGTCAATCGTCGGCAAGGGCATACCAAATGGATAAAGATAGAACAGGATATACAACACTAAATGAAGAAATGATTGAATCCGTAGAAGATTTTACAATAATCATAGGAAACTGTGAATATAAAGCTCGTAGCGGTGTTGAATTTACTCCAGCAGAAATATATTTTATAGAGCCTATAGAAGCTGTTAGTAAAAAAGGAAGCTACCTATTTAAGTCAGCAAAATTTAAAAGCTCAAAATACAAAAGTACTAATAATCTTCCAATGCAACTAGAAACAAAATATATTAGACCAGTTATTAAGGCACCAACAATTATTCCTTTCGGATATAAAGAAAATAATAATCATTGTATATTTCCTTATGAAAACGAGGAAACATTATCAGTAGAAACCGAAAAACTAATAGAGGATAGCCCAAGCTTGTTTCACTATTTTATTAATACAAAAAACACAATAGAAAAACAATCAAAACGAAGTTTAACAATTGCAAGAGGTGCTGCATTTTATTCTCTTTCAAAGGTTGGTAAATATACTTATGCCCCAAACAAGGTAACATTTAGGGATAATACAAAATTGAGTGCTGCTGTTGTTCAAAAAATAAAAACTGTTTGGGGAGAATATATTGAACCCATATGTGCAAAGCATTGTCCATATATCAGCCAAGACAAGTTGGGTAGAGAAATAACAGAAGATGAAGCATTTTATTTATGTGCTATTTTAAATACTAAAATAGTTAGAGCCTATTTTAAAGCTACTTATAGCTCTAGGTCATTCAGTATCAATTTTAATATTAAAATGCCATTGTATGATAATGAAAATAGATACCATAGACTATTAATGAAATTATCAAGAAGAGCAACTAAAAGTGGAGACAGTGACACTTTGTATATACTATTAGATATTTTGTATTTAAATATATGTAGAGAATCTAAATAAATGAAGAAAGAACCATCACAACTAAAAATTAACTACAATCATGATACGGGTGTAATATCACTACAAGCTTAAGATGAGGGCTTTTTTTAATTAGGAAAAAGATATTACACAAGAGATAATGGAAATTGCTGTAGAAAAGCTCTTTGATGATATGGATTGTCCTGCTAATGGTGGAGTGATACAATTAGAGAGAGAGTAAACGATAAAAGAAATGGTGTTAATAAAATTTTAGTAGAAGTTATTAAAGGTAATTATATAGTAAATTTCCTTTGGGTTACCATGCTACATAAGACCGTAGTTTTTATATTTTAATTGGATTACTTTACAATATAAGACTGTTAATATTAATAGAGTATTTAACAATAAATAATAAGTTTATTGTCTAGCAGTAGTTATGTTCAAAAAAGAGATTTCTTCTGTCTTAATTCATTTTGAGTTAAGTAAAAGTTTTTGGAAGCATAAATATAAAATTTTCATTATGTATTTTTTATTATTTTTATAAGCCAAAATATGGCAAAAATCACTACTTGACAAATATGAAGTAAATCTATATAATGAATTTGTCAGTCAGTACTTTAAAGTGCTAATTTTAGTAATTTTAAATTTTTTCAATGGAGTTTGGAGACTTAGTATATAAAATTTAAAATTGTTGACACAAAGTGTTTAACTTTATTTATACACTATTAATTATAATTTTATAATGAATTATAAACTAAATTTTCTGATTAAGAAGTTAAGGCATTCAAAAAAATATAAATAATATAATAGGAACACTACTTAGTATATAAAAGGATATTACTATGAACAAAAAAGAAACCTCAAGTGATATGGCATCACTAGCATCCGAAGTATTACGGAATAAAAATTCATCACAAGTTGCTAAATCTTTAGCTGCTTCAGCAATCTCTCAGACAAATACAAAAAAACAAACTGGTGCAGAAATGGAAACTAAAGCTTCTAATGTCCTAAAAAGTGATAAATATAATACTACTACACAATCATTAGCAGCAAGTATTCTTTCTCAATCCAATAAAAAACGAACTTAAAGGAAATTTAATGACTAATTGTAATAATATAAAGAAGATAACAGATATTACAGACCAAATCCAATATCAGGATCAAAAAGCTGGAGGGAAAGGTGATTCAGAGCAAGTAAGTTGTGGACAAAGTAATGGGTATAATGAATTAAAAGATAAATATAATAAGTATTTTAAAGATGTCAAAGGTATTCCTGAAGAATTAATTGCTTCTATAATGTGTAATTGTTGCAAAAAACTTAAGCCAACAGGCAAAGAAAAAGTTAGTTGGAATGATTTTTATAAATGTATGCGTTCTCGACTAAGTAATGATAAACACCCCAAAACAATTAAAGTACTTGATACTTTAATTAAAAAATAACATCTATAAATCTACATCTGAAAGCTATTAAGGTGTAGGTTACATACCTTTTTCCTTCTTTTATTATCGATAAATAACATCTAAATTAAAGATAAGTATAGTTAGCTAAAATACATATATGAACTTACAAGAAACAATTCAAGAATATTTTACAAGAGACTCAATCGTTGATATGCTTACACGCTATGAACTTTACTATCAAATAAGCTTAGGTAACTATGTCTTAGAAACAATTCAAGATATAGATGAAACAATGAAGAAACTCGAAGAACTAAATTTACTTATTGAGATTGATACAGCCCTATCAAATATATTTGAGATTATACTACATAATAGTCATCACGAAGACTTTGAAGATAAATTTGAATATCATCTAAGATGTAGAGCGATGATGCACTCTCTAAAAGATTTTATAAATAAAGACAAAGAACTTTTAAATTCTGATGCTTACAGCGATAATGTCACAAAAGAGATATTAGAAGACACTTACTTCAAAGAATCAATGAAACTACAGCTAGAAAGTGATTATAATAGTATTTACCACACTTACAATCAAATGATACCTCAAAATGTTGCTGATAAAATACAAAGTAATCTAAAATGATAAAAATACTCCTTACCCTCTCTTTATTACTAGGTATAGCCTATGCAGATGGAAATACAAAAATAACAAGCTTCTCAAAAGCCAAAAAACTAATGATGAATCAAGTGTATAATGCACAAGATTTACAAATAGCTTTTTATTCTCAATGTACATATGAATCAAAAAAACTTAAAAACAATAGATATAAACTTGTTGTAGATAAAGAGTCTTGTAACTATACCCCTAGAAAACCTAAAAATCAACGAACCAATTACATTGAGTGGGAACATATAGTTCCTGCTCATGCATTTGGTCATGGTCTTACTTGTTGGTTGAAAGGTGATGATAAATGTTACTCAAAAAGTAAAGATAAATATTATAAAGGTAGAAGATGCTGTAATAAAGTATCTAAAGATTTTAAACTAATGCAAGCGGATATGTATAACCTAGTACCAGCTATTGGGGAACTTAATGGAGATAGAAATAACTTTTCTTTTACTCAATTATCAGGTGAACCAAGAAAGTATGGTGCAGTAGATTTTGAAGTTAATTTCAAAGCTAGGAAAGTTGAACCTCCCAAATACTCTAAAGGTCAAATAGCACGAACATATCTATATTTTAAAAAGACTTATGATTTACCTATAAGTAAAAAACAGTTGCAATTATATAATGCATGGAATAAACAATATCCTATTACAGCTAAAGAGAAATCGATTTATAAAAAGATTGAACAAATTCAAGGGAATGAGTTTCAATATTAACTTTTTATAATATATACCTTAGCTCTTATAAAGAATTCATACAACTTATCCGTAACACAAAGTGAGTTACTGTAAACTCAAAATTGATGTTTATATATTTTGTTAAAATTAGTAATAAAGTTTAAGATATTACATTTTTTCTAAGAAAATCAATCTTATATTCCATCACATTAAGCTATCATTTGAATTATAAGGATATAAATGGAAGAGAAAGTAAGAGTATTTGAAATTGCAGAAGAAGCTGGTTCTACAAGTGCAGAAGTTATCAAAAAAGCAGCAGTATTAGGAATCGCATTAAAGTCACCACAATCAGCAACTTCTTTTGAGGAAGCAGAAGAAATCGCGGGTTATATAATGACTGGAAAATCAGAACTTCTTAAATCTAAAAAAACGAAACAAATTCCTCCTGTCATAAAAAAATCTAGAGAACAAATAAAACCTATTGAAAACACCTCTCGAAGAAATTTTCCTAAAATACCACTAAAGAGAAATGAACTAAGAATTGTTTCCAAAAAAAGAGATCAAACTCCAAGTGAACAATCAAATTCTACATCTAGTACTGAAACACATAAGTCGAATACAATAAGAAATTCAACGAAAGTAATTATCCCTATAAAAGAAGATCAACAATTAAAGACAATAGACAACAATATTCCAGTAATACCAGTTATTAAATCAGATCCTCTAGTTATTACAAATCGCACTTCAAATAAAGAACGTGCAACTTTTATAGTTAATTCTTTCCCTGAGATAACTATTAAAATAGAAAATCTTAAAACCATTAATACTCTTGAGTGGAAACTGCAATCAGAAAAAGGTTTATATGCAATAATTGGTGAAAATGGTGCAGGTAAATCTTCGTTATTAATCAGTATTGCAAAATTAATAGATCCCACAATCTTTCATTTGGAGTTAACGGGTATTGGTTACTATGATAATACAAAAATTACTTACACTATTAATGACAAGATCTTTACCTGGATTAAAAATAAAACTACAAATAACAACTGGAGACAATCTCCTCAAGATAAACTTACAATGCCAAAAAAACTTAAAGGCTTTTTTGAATCATCTATTATTTCAGGTAAACGATTTAGTAAGATTGATGAATACATTAAAGAAAAAATGATAATTCGTGATGATGACACAGTCGTTCCAGCAAGTAAGTTTATACAAGATGAGATGAATTATATATTGTATGGTAAAAAACAGTCGGCATATAAATTTAACAATCTATTTCATATTAGTGCACATAGAAATAACATTGACTATGAATATTTTGCATTAAAGTTATCAAATAATCTTTATATTAAAGAGCATCTTTTAAGTACTGGTGAGTACTTTCTTTTAAAGCTATTAAGATACATAGATGAATATCAAAATAATAAAGGTAGTATCATACCAGCGATTATAATAATTGATGAAGTAGAATTATCGTTACACCCATTGGCTCAAATGCGTTTGACTGAACAACTCAAGAAGTTAGCACACAGTTGTAATCTAATTATTTTATTTGCCTCACATTCTTTACATGTTCTTGAAAATATCAGCGAAGAGAACACATATTACATAGAGAAAAATGTTCATAATATGCATATAATTTCCAACCCTGTGTATAGAGGATACCTAAGTACTAGGTTATATAAACATACTTTTCACGATAAAGTAATTCTAGTTGAAGATGATCTTGCAAGACAATATGTTAATCATACATTAGAAAATATGAATTATAATAAAAATCTTTCAATTGGTATTATTCCCATCGGTGGTGATACTCAAGTAGTTAATGCTGCAAAATCAAACTATCATACAAAATTTTATGGTCATGCTGATGTAATGGTAGCATTAGATGAGGATGCAAAGAAAAAAGCGTATGGTCACAATAAAGAAATTAAATGGAAACATCACATTCCAGTTGATTTCAACATAGAAAACTTTATTGGGAAATTAATCATAGAAGATGACTATGATTTCGGGAAATTTGTAGAATCAAGATTAACAAACATTAACTATGATGATTTAAACATATCCACAACTAAACAAAAAACAGGTTTCAAAACATTATGTGCAGAGATGGCAACATATACAATGCACCAATATCAAGATAACAAAACAATTGCAATAGATATTGCAGAGAAAGAACTAGTAAAGTATACTTACAATTATTTCAAAAAATCTGTAGCCCATTCTGAGTTTGTTACTGAGATAACGAAGCTATTAAACAGAGAATAGACCCTCTAAACTAAACATAATTTTATTCAGTATGGAGCCGTAACCTAAATTCAGACAAAAGATTAAATAGCTAACAGAGATTAATGAACACACTGAAGTGTAATAATTATTTTGCAATCTTGCTATCATTATATTAAGGTTTACATATTATATATGGTTGAATATCGTTTGTCTTACATTGGCTTATGTAAGAAGAGATAAACCATAATAATTGGGGGATATGAGTATAATTCTTTTTACCATTATTATACTCAGATATATCCTCTTTTAATTTAGAGAGAGAAAAAAAAGATACAACCAAATACATATTTCTAACCACTAATGGATTTTCAATAACTGCAATACAATCTTCCATCACAGTATCCCAATCTCCATTATTAGATCTTAATTTTGTTATTTGAGTATCTGCATAATTTTTCTTTTTCCATAATCTTATTTTATTAATAATATCCTCATGTTTAAAATGAATATTTCCTATGTTTTTATTGGCTTGTCCTATTACATCATGAAATTTAGAAGCACTTGTTGTCTCATCTCCATATTTAGATAAATAAAAATTTATTTGTGGAATATTATTATTTTCACTTATATTTTCAATAGAGATATGATCAGCCCACTCATCTCCTAAATCATCACATATTAAATGACCTTTTTTATTCCAAATATGATTTTCAACGATACCAAATAAAGATTTAGCATCAAATTTCGTATCTTTATTATCAAATTTTTCAATATTCTTTTCTGCTAGACAATGAGTAAGTTCTACATTTGGTATCATAATGTGATAGAAAGATTCAATATTATCAAAAAGCGATTTACTAAAAAACAATTCTTTTTTTGTGTAGATAAAACTACAATTATTAAACACTATCGTATACTCCTGTAGTTGATTTAGAAAAGTATTTAAATTTAAATACTTTTCACATGCTACATCATGTAAATATAGTTTCTTAAATTTACTGCTATATAATAAAATACTTCTAGTTGATACTCTAAGAGTTGTCGTAAAGGCTTCAGATTCTATATTATATTTATGTTTTGTATTTTTAATACTTTTAATTAACATAGGCTCACTATAAATATTTAAAATATGTTTTATTTCATCACTACCAATTTGAACAAAATCTCCACTATTGTTTTTTTCACAAATTATAAAATCATCTTCTTCATTTTCAAATAATATTTCTTCTAAAACATGTAAATTCATTAATATCCCAACTGGTTCTAATTTTTTCTCATGTATTTCTGCTAATTTAACAGGCTTGGCAAAAGTATTAATAAATTTATCTTGAGTATCATTGTGTAATCCGTTTATGACTTCATTAGCCCAATCAATAAAATATCTAATAGTAGACCTTCCTTTGTTTGATGAGATTCTAGAAGTATTAATTGAAATTGAACTTTTCATATCATCTGTTCTAACAGAAACGGAAAGAGGTATAGCATTATTCCCATCCAGTCGTTTTCCAAGGTCTAGTCCTTCAAAAACTTGTTTTCTAATAGAAGTATTAAGGATTGATGTGCCTTGAGAGCTTATTTTTTCATATTTAGGATTTTTATCTGCAAAAGTGTTAGCAATAACTTCAAATCCATAATCATCAATAAAACTATTTAAATATTTGTTAACACTCGGTGTATTCAAACTTGATACTACTAAAGTAGTATCAATTTCAGCTAACAATAAATATGAATATTTTCTTTCTTGTATATTCAAACCCTTAATAAAAGAAGGTACATTCTCCGTATAAAACACCAAACAAGATAAAAATACATTCTTATTTCGACTATTATCTCTTAGTGGATCAATAATTCTTTTCCCATGTCCTTTCTTTTGCTCCACAATATCATTAAACATTTTTTTAATCTTTACTTTAGTTAATGATTTTTTTAATTTATAAAATCTTGCGTTACTTGTAATTTCTATATTATCTAAGTCTATTTTCGGTACATTCATTACTTCTCCATATAAATTTTTTGTACCAATTTAATTCAGTACTCCAATTGACAATAAAATTAATACTACTATAGGAATAATTTTTTAATTTCACTTATTTTAAATAATCCATCTTCAAAATAATCAATATTATGTAACATCTTATCGAGATTTTCAATCAGCTTTATATTTATTTTATTTTTATTTTGTTTCAAGATTGCGTAACCTTCTTCCCATTTGTTTGTAAAATTCAATATATTTGTTAATTTGTAGATATACTCACTTTTATAAGCATCAGTATTAAATAAAAGTGTTATTACCATATAATAAATTGAATGTGTTTTATGAAAAGAATAAAATTCACCATTAGGTAGTGATAATATAATATTATCATTTTTTCTTACAACATTTTCTGACCCTACTAAAATTTTTAAATTTTGTATATAGTTATTTGCTAGTTGTTCAAATGCTTCAATACCTTCAGAAGAATAAGGGAATGCCAAATCTGTTTGCATAAGATAAATATTTATCCAATTGACATTTAGAAATCTTAAACATTTACCATTCTTTGTATCAGCTGAAATTACCATACCAACAAACTTTAATTTTTTCTCATCATTTAATTTGAAAACAGGACTTCCACTCATTCCATCAATATTTTTTAAATTTTTACAGCTAAAATCTATTTTCATAACTCCTTCGACTCCATCCATTTTTATACACCTTCCAAATAAGACACATCTCTCTATTTTCATAGATGAATTTTGTTGTTCTTCATTTGGGTTAATGCCGTTGAATTTTTTAGGAAACCCAATAGAAACTAAAGTATCGTTAGATGATAAACAACCTAAATCTTTTGAATCTGCCCCTCCTGCATGATGTTGCCATTGTATGCTGTTCTCTAGATAATTCTCATTCAGAGTTATAATTGAGATATCCCTTGATTCTTTAGAAAAAAACATATTATTAAACTCTGCATTATCAACATCTTTTTTTTCAAAAGAATTGGATAACTCATGGTTAATTGGCATAGAATAAATATAATTTAAATTCAGTCTCGAAGTCTCATCTTTTAAATCAAAAGCTCCAAATAAATATTTTGGAATAATTACATCAATATCATCCGAATATTCAAGAGTTTTGTGAATACTAGATTTTCCATGTAAAACATGTCTTGCAGTTAAAAATAAATAAGACTTCCCGTGTTTAATTATAAAACCACTACCATCGAGAGAATACCTTAAGCAATCTTCCATATATTCATTGTGATTATAATATACTACAGGTCTTATAGATTCAAACAGTCTTTGCTCATTGTTTAATAATAATTTTTTCAGTAGTTTGTCGTGATACTTTTGATTCGCTTTTATGAATCGTTTGGCAATACTATTTTTATTTTGTTTAACCATATGCAATCCTAATATCTAAAAAAGATAGAGATATAATTTGTAATATTAATCTATTCTATTGTAGTATAATACATAAATAAAATCAATTGTATTCAAAATATATAATTAATTTTGATATCTGTTACTTTACCTTACTTGAAACTCTAGTTCGCACTCAAATGCAACGATTATACAATGGAATAAAAAAACATTAGAGTTGCTTTTTGAACATTTGAACATTAAAAATCAAAGGGAAAATTTAACATCATGGAGAAGTAGAAATGATGCTACGCATGGAAATATTATCATAAATTACTATATTAATAGAATATTAAAAGATTCAGATGATCCTCAGGAAATATTCCATTCTTTATTGGATGGGATAATTTCTAAGGAATAGTTGCTTTAAAAAGCAATGAAAAGAAATTCATCCTAAAATTAACAAGACTGCAAAGGAATAAAATGACTGAACCTAAAATGTTAAAAGCAATACATCCATACCAAAGAAAAATAATTACACCTAAAGAATTTATTGCAGAATTTGGGATGAACTACAAAAAAAGGGAATTTTTCCAAAATGCATACATTGTGGAGAAGATGTTTTTACCTATGGAACAAGTTCTATAGAAGTAACATCAAGATTTAAACATCATAGTGGAATGAGTTGTGATAATTCAACTATAGGTGGAGGTAAGCATCCTGGTATAGATATTATTCACGGAGATAAAATAAAAAAAGAGTTTTGCAAATCAGAAACAATATGTAAATCATATTCTCTATGTTTAAATATGGCAGGAAAAGGAAACCTTTCAACTAAAACCTTTTTTGAATTATATAAAAAAGCAGATAAGAAAAATATTTGGTCATATGTTGGCGTAGAAATATGGATGATACCATATATGCTTTTAACTTTGAAAGATTTAACACTAATAGGGAAAAATAAAAAGCCTTTTAACATAAGGTTTGTTCTTGATAAAAACCTTGATGTACTATCAAAAGAAAGAAATTGTAATATAGAAAAAATTTATACAAATTCCCAAAAGAAAATAGCATCATTTGAAGTAAATCAAAACCAATTTAACAATACTAATATAAGTTGGTTTCCAGAGTCTCTGACAGATAAATTAGCTTCATACTGTGAATAAAATTTCATAAGTACACACCGTAGATTCTCATTTCATTATCATCCATCCAATTATATTGATTATCTTCATAACCTGAAAGTCTCTTCTCTGTGTCATATGATTCTATCATTACTTTTAAGGAGAGACAAGCATTCAGAAAGGTAGTATCTTCTTTAAACGCTTCATGCTTATTTTGTATTGTACAAGATGCAAATTGACCACTAATAACAGTATGTGCATAGTCTTCAAATAATACATCCATAGTTGTTTCATTTGGTGATATTGGCACCATGGCAATTAGAGAAACCCATTTATTATTAAAATGATTTTTAAATACATGAGCCCAGAAGTATTTTCCGTAGTGGTTGTCTGATAATAATGCTAATATCTCTTTGTCTTTACTTGACATATGTCCTTTTTCTGTATATCTGACTTTAGAACTCATTAGTGATGTTACTTTTTGACAATCTTTATTCTTATTAATTGAGTTTTGTATTTCCTCTAATATCTTTTGCATTTTAATTCCTTTTTAATTTTATTTTAGTTTTATCAAATAATCAAGTTATCTAGTAGCACAATTAATTAAAAAGTAGTATAGTTAATTGGAAATAACAGTCCCTCCTACAATTGAAGCTTTTGTTGAACTGTGATGTGGTGATATAAATGTGGGGTAGTAAATAAAAAGTAGCTAGATAATATTGTGCGAATTTGTTTGTTTCGCCTTTAGTTGTCGTAGTTGTGGGCGTTGTAGCTTGTGAATTTAAAAAGGTGAGTGGTGTGTTATTTTCACTATTAGTCCATATCTTCCCAATCAGGGAAATAATCAAGGAAATTTTATCTATTTAAAAAGCCTGTAGTTGGCTTATATACGCTTTTTGTGGCTTGTTTATAGTATGGAAAGTTTTGAGGAAAAAAAGTTCTTATATTTGAAGTCTTAGCGGTTGTAAAAGTGGGGCAAAACACCCAAATCAAAACACCCAAAACACCCAAAAACAAAACACCCTATATTTTAAAAGTTAATAACATTTTAAAAACAAATATTTTGTAAAATGTGAGTAATTAATCTACTCACATTTTAAGAGCAAAAAATTATTTACAAAGTTTTAAAGCATCTTCTGAAAAAATACTAATGCTAATATGTGTACCTTTCATATAAGGTCTTGTATCTTCAAGCCAATATTTATTTAGAGCATTTAAGTCTGATTGTCCATATTTATTATCAGCAAATCCTGTTAGACCATAAGGGATACCATTTAATTCAATTACAGGTGATTTTATATCTCCATCTTTATAACATTTTAATACTGCTTCATCATATGTAAAAGCCCATTTATCTCCGTATTCTTCTTTAGTGATTTTCTTTTCATTTCCTGAACTAGAAAATGAAATTAAAGCAATAAAAAAGACAATAACAATTGTAAGAACCATTTTTACTAATTTTTCTTTTTTGAGTATAGCTTCATCTACTTCAAATATTGCAGTTGATTTTGTCATACCATCATCTATATATTCAACAAATACATAGCCATTTTTCTCATATTTCTTTTTAATTTTTTCTAAGTCTTTTTCTCTTTGGTCTTTGGTAAAACCAGATACTGTAATTGTTTTTTTTGCCATTATAGTTTCCTTATCTTAATGTAGAACATTCAATTTGATGTTGTTTTAATTTATCTTCTTTTACTTTTATATTATTGTCATTTTTATAGTAAAAACACTTTTGAAATTGTTTATTGTTGTTAAATATCATTTTCCAATATGCATCAGGTACTGCTATTTGATTCTTTCCTATTCTCTTGGGATTGGCAGAATATACTACTCCATTGATAACAGTTGCTTTACCTAATTTAACTGCAACAGTTCTTTCATATCTTTCAGCTTTTATCCAAGTTCTTCTATTTACATTTGGAGCTTGTGGAATAACATTTGCCATAGTGTAAGTTTTTCTTTGTACTTTTTTATCATAATCAAATGAAGCATCATTTGCTAAGTGCCCTCTATCATAACCAGTCTTTTTATAATCAGCTGATTTGCTTCTATATTTATTTGGTATATTCTTTTCAGTATAAAAGCCAGGTCTTTTTTTAATGTTGGTTTTGTTTACCAAAGTACCATCTAAAGTATATGCTACATATAAAGCACCTTTATTTTTATAACTATAACAGATATTAAAAACTTGTTTATCTATAATTTGATCACAATTCTTTTTATTGATAAAATCATTTACATTTGTAGCTAATAAATTTATACTTATTGTTAAAATTAATAAAATACTTTTCATTTATTATCTTTGAATCGTTAATGTTTTCATACCAAGTACTTGTAATGGTATTTGAGTGTCATTTGGATTATATGACTTTGTGTCATACTCTTTATTGTCACTTTTGATATCGATAGTTCCATCAAGATTAAACTGTAATCTTTTGATGAGTATTTGACCATGGAGCTGTATAGCATATATTCCATCTACTCCATTAGTTTTAGTTTCATCTATGATGACATGATCTCCTGATTGTAAAGTAGGATACATACTATCTCCATCTACTTCAATGATCTTTATTTTTTTGATATCTGGTGTGGTTTTGAAAAAGGCACGATCTAGTACAATTTTGTCTATGACTTCTACTTCATAGTTATATACTCCAGCACCTGCACCTGCTCTTACATTTAGTACATCTATCTCATAACCTTGATTTTGTGAAGCTGTTGTAAGTGTTTTGTCATCATTTAGAAACATTTCACCTTTTCCTGTTAAGAGCCACCAACCATTTATGTTGAATTTTTCTTCTAATTTCTCTGCATCTTCTGCTTTAAATGACTTTACTTTTCCACTTTCTATATCTTTTACTCTATATTCTGGAATATTTAAAGAATTTGCAAGTTCTTTAGCACTAGCCATTTTAAGGGCTTTTCTAACTTCTTTTACTCTAATTTTAAGCATAAATTTTCTTCCTTAGATGATATTTTCCTCAAAAAGTATTGACAAAGAAGAAATTCTCTGCTAAACTTCCGTCATAATTATTCACACATTAGTTAATAATTATACATCAAAAGAGATAAAAAGGAAGATTTTGACTCTTTTGGAGATGTTCTTTAAATTGATATTGTTAATGTTTACTTGGAATTTATAAAAATATAAAGGAGATGTAATGAATAAAAAAGAAAAGAAACTTATAAAAAAGTGGAAGAAAACTCTAAATAAAGGTAAAAGACCTAAATTTAAAAGTTTAAAAGAAAGATTTATTTTCGTACT
>Ga0193962_1000240_pt1 | contig 24733 bp, 24 predicted proteins | sample FB_5_MG_FD_140335 | JGI IMG/M metagenome (GOLD analysis project Ga0193962, IMG submission 140335) | Microbial mat bacterial communities from the Broadkill River, Lewes, Delaware, United States - FB_5_MG | ecosystem: Environmental > Aquatic > Freshwater > River > Microbial mats | place: USA... | reverse complement strand
GATTACAACACGCGGCTAGTAAAGGGCGCTGATGAGCCGGTTTACCTACCGGCATCAGAGTTGTGTAGTTACCACCAAATCATTTTTGCGCATGGCTATTTTAGTAGCGCTTTACACGAGATTCACGCATCTCATTAAAGGTTGACATACTAAGAACCTCATGTTCGGATGATGTACATCCTGTGGGGATTCGATAAATATGAAAGCCACCCTCAATGATCTATTTAAATCAACAGCGAGAGTTATCCACTTAAGCCACTTTCATAAGGGGCGATTGATTTGGGAAGAGGGGAATGCGGTAGACGAATATGAATATCGCTTTTCCCACATAGAAGGAAGTGGTTATTTCCCAAAGATGCCAGTCATTCTTCAATCAAATGGACTACCCTGGGATATAGGTAATGCCTACCTGCTAGGCCAGTTAGAAAAGCCAAGCCTTTCTAATATGAGAACGCTCACAGCCAGAGCAACTCACTTAAAGTACTATCTCCAGTACCTAGAAGACACAGGGCAGCACTTTCTAGATCTTCCTAAACTTTACTACGAACGTGCGCCACAAAAATTCAGGGTGTTCATGAGCCAAGTTTTGGACAACCACAATTTCAGTGCTGAAACCATTAATAACGTACTTTCTACTGTTGCCCACTTCTATAAAAACATCCGTTATGAATCTCTGGTGACGGAAGAGAGTTTAGAAAATAAGCCATTCACTCCGATAATAAAGTCGATAATGATTACCAATCGAGTCGGTTTAGTTCGGAGCACTCAGGTCATTACTAATGACCTGAGGGTCAAGAGCAGCAGACATCAAAACTCTCCACTAGGGAAGCTAAGAGACGGAGGAAGCTTGTGTCCTTTAACCCCAGGAGAGCAGAAGATTATTTTTGATGGATTTAGAAAAAATTACGCCTCGATAGAATTGGAGTTAATGATTCGAGTCGCACTTGAAACAGGAGCTAGGCAGCAAACCGTATGTACATTAAGTATCGGCTGTATCAAGGGAGCTTATAGTGAATTAGAAGCTACTCCGTCGATGACTCATGTTGTTATAAATGGAGGTCAGCGCTACAAGGCTGATACGAAGGGTAGCAGATTAAATAGGCTGATTTTTAGACGTGAGCTAATTCATGATTTGATGGCCTATATCGACTGTGAGCGTGCAGAAGACCGTAGACTCCATGAGAATAGCTTTTATGGTGATACAGACGATAACTATGTATTTTTAACCCGAGATGGAAATCCTTACTATACAGCTCAACGGGAGATACTGGATCGCCAGGATCCTAACGCGGCCTGGAATATTAAAGCGTCCGTCATGGTCCCCAAGAATGGCCAGTCTCTCAGGAATGAGTTGGGTCGGTTTATTTCTCGCATCCAGAAAACCGAACCAGACTTTAAAGTCTTCACTTTTCATGATCTCAGGGCGACGATGGGTATGAATATCGTAAGGTCTATGAGAACAAAGGGCTATCCTGATTCAAAAATCTTTGATCATGTCAGGCAGCGTTTAAATCATAGCAATTTTAAAACGACTGAAGGGTATCTCAACTTCGACTCTGAGCTTTCCGAGTTTTATGACATACAAGAAGCCTTTGGCGAGATGATGTGTGGTTACGATTATGAGTGACTCTATCGCTGGTCGTCCTTTAATTGAAATCACCCCTAAAAGATTGCCTCAAGTGTATGCTCCTCAAGCGGTAGTGATAAGAGGAGTACGCTCAGATGGTATCCACTTTAAGGTGGATATTGGCAGAGTGTGTTATTTGGAACGCGCAATAGATTCAGAAAGCTTTCTGAGTGGTAAACACCATATCCCCGGCTCGGTTAATACAAAATCTTTATCGTTAGAAAGAGTAGAGTGGCTCAGAAACTATCTGTATACCGCATTTCACAAAGGGTGGCGCGATGAAACGCTTCGGCAAGACCTGTATTGCTTACGGTATTTCTTTCACTTTTGTGACTTTGACGGAGGCTTGAAACCAACTACATTAGAAGGGTTGGTGAGTGAGTATCAGCGCTATCAAAACATACTTGATCAAAAAGGGAGAGTGAAAAGCAATTCGTCTCTAAAACCATCTTCTATTTTGAAACGCTTAAATTCGGCACGAACCTTTATTCAATGGGCATTTAAGCTATCGAATAATGAAATTCTTGCTCTTATACCCAAACAACGTAGTCGGCAGTCTACTACAGTAAACGAGGGGCGGTTTGTAAGCCTTCATGATGGTCAGGACTACTTTCGTGCATGTGTTGTTTATTTCAATCAATTTGCAGACTCTATCTTAAACAATCAATATCCCATTCCGGTCAGCCCACCGTTTGATGAGCGTGAAAACCTATATTGGCATTCAAATTTAGGGACTTCTTTGGTGAGTTTGCCAAATTGCTTTACAAAAGAAGGAGATCCACTGCCGTTTCAGGCAATAAAAGATGTCTTGGCAACAAACTTTAAAAGCAAGTCACCGGAAAAATCAGAATTCTATGATAGAGCGCTTGTTCGTAATAGAAATGAATGGATAGGCGGTAAGCTAACACCTCAAAAGGTCTACGCTTATAACTTAAGTGTATTTTGCTTTTTTCAAATCTATCTTGCGTTCACAGCGGCAAATGTTCAACCAACACTTGATCTTAAAATAACCGATATAGACCTAAACAAGGTGGGGGCTAGTGCTTTCGCAAAGAAGCATAAATTTCGTGCTGGAAGAACGGTGAGATTTGAAGCTCCCAGCCATTTAAAGCGAGAGATCATAAAGTTTTTAAAATTAAGAGCTTGGGTTGAAACGCTTGAACTAACTGGAGATTGCCAAGAGTACCTGTTCGTAAAAATTGGTGAAACCAATAAATTACAACGATTCGATAGAAGTTGTGGTGCAACCCTCATCAGAAAGTCCATTCTTTTCAAAGAACTTGCCAAAATATCATCGAGAGAAATAAGGCAGCTTACAGGTGAGTATTTCATTAGAAAATCACTAGGTAAAGTTTCTCTTGTAGCAAAGAAACTTAACAACACCGTGGCTACGACAGCAAAGGCTTATACCTCAATTGATATAGAATCTCAGGCTATGGAAATGAATCGTTACCATGAAGAGCTGAGTTCTCAGGTTAGGTACTTTAATCGAACAACTAGGAGTCCCCTTCCAGTGAATCTTGCAAATGAGGACGAATCTGAACGAATAGCCTCCGGGTCCTGTACTAACATGAACGGTGAAATTCCTTCGAGAGCCAATGGGTTTAACTCTAAAGCCCCTGAGCCAACCTGCGGTACGTTCGAAAGTTGTCTTTTCTGTGAATACTTCGCTGTTCATGAAGATTTTGAAGATTTTCATAAGCTGTTGAGCCTTAAAGAAGCGCTTAATGCTACATCAGTAATTCGAAATGACTCAGAGCATCACGAAGCAGTTGTTAAACCGGCAATATTTAGGATTGATGAAATCTTAGGTTTCGTAACTAAAAATAATCCTGAGCTTGGGAGTGTAATAAGGCAGGCCGAAGAAGAGATAGAAATGGGTAACTATAACCGGCATTGGGGTAAGCAGATTGAAATTTTGACTCGGTTGGTTAGCAGCGCGGGAAGAGGGTTATAGTTTGTCGAAATTAATGTTGCGTAACCCTATTGTTAAAGAGGTCAGTCCGCCAAATGAATTTTCAGACCTAATACCTGCTGATGATATGGTGGTTACTATCAATAAAGATGGAAGCCCTAGATCTATATTCCGGGATGATATATGGGATTACAGCTCTACAAGTTCAACGTTGCGATTACTTAATTTCAGAGCAAAGATCGAGAGCATTACTCCAGTTGATGGTGTAAAAGCAGCGAGCAAAAATAGTTCAGATAACGCAAATGAGTTTCTTAAAATTTTTACACTACATTGGATAAGTGCGCTGGGTGGTTGTTCAATGTCAAAGCTTAACGGCGATGTGACGGCGATTTCGTTTCTGATACGTTACTGTGCAGACAGGGAAATTCTGCTGGAAAATATCTTTTCTACGCCCGACTCAATCGATTTTTTAACGAGCCGAGCTTCAACAATAAAACAGATAGGGCTTTTTCTCGGAAAAATTCAGCGCATAGCAGATACCGCAACGGTACTCAGCAATAATAGATTCTGGCAAGGAATAGGGCCCTCGGTTGAGTTTCTCAGTAGATTGAAAAGAGCCCGAAAAAAGTTCCCAGAAACGACGGACTCAGTACAGACGCTACTTATACCTTCAGATATCTATCAAAGTGTACTCAAGAAAACCATTGAAGATCTGGATTGTTTCTTGCGACACGAGAAAGCTATAAAGCTTGTCTTTGCATTGCGAAGCCTTGCGAGAGATAAAGGGGTTGCGCTGGATAGGAGCTTGGTTCCTGCCGCAACAACAAGAGGCCAGGATGGTCGTATTCAATACTATTGGAAAAAGTTACTACGTGAGAATGTGGATGTTACTACAGCACTGAAGGAGCTTTTTAAAGCAGGTATATCAAAAAGTGAAAGCTGGGTTGGACTTGTCGAAAACCTTAAGCGCTGGCAGCTCCGGTGTGCCATTTTAATATCCGCTTTTACTGGTATGCGCAAGAGTGAATTGTTGGCTATCCCCCTTAACGGATTAAAGACAATTAATACCGCCAATGGTCCCATTCCTGTTGTTTGGACGACAACAACGAAGCTAGAACCCAATGGAGCTCCTCGGTTCACGAAATGGGTGACATGCTCTGCCGTCGAATCGGCGTTTAAGGTTGCAAAGCTAATTACTGAAGGTGTGCTTGAATGGTCTGGCGACAGGCGAGTAACGGATATCCAAGAACAAGAAACTCCGCTTTTCATGTCGGTTCAAAAAGGAAAAAGCGGTATTCCGCACCGGCAATTCAGCTTTACGACAGCCACTTTTTGCTTAAATCGTATTAATGAAGATCTCTTCAAGAAAGAGCTAAAAGTCACTGAGCAAGATATAGCAGAAACAAGTTGGTTTCTGTATGGAGAGGGCGTGCCAGAGGCTATCAAAGTAGGTGAGGTCTGGCCCCTAACGTTTCACCAGTTCAGGCGGTCAATGACAGTCTATGCTGCCGCTAGCGGAATGGTGTCTTACCCAGTACTCAAGGCACAGCTTAAACATATCAGCATGGTGATGACAGTATATTACTCAGACTCAAATTCTAGAGCCATAAATATTCTGGGTGATGAAGCCGAGATAAAATCTCTACGTGCTGAGTGGTCAGATGCCAAAGCGCGGGCTGAAGCGGATAGCATCTATACGTTACTAGAAAGTGAACAGCCATTAGAGGGTATCGCAGGCAGAAGGTTGAAAGCCCAGAAAGATAGAGATGAATTGCCCATGTTCTTGGAAAGCAGGGAATTGACCAAACAAGCGGTAAAAAAGGGAAAATTTCGCTATCGGCCCACATTGGTTGGAGGATGTATATCTGTGGCGGCCTGTAATAAAGGTGCTGGCGTGCTCGCATCCGCCTGTATCAGTTGCGAAAATGCCGTATTCCTTCCAGGGTCAAGAGCCGCGCTAGAGCAGACAAAAGCGTTTTATGAGGATCAGCTAGCGGAAGGTGCTCCAAAGCGTGCGCGACAAGAGTACGAGGCCAATATTAAGCACATAGATAGCTTTTTGCAGAGACTTGTTGAAACAGAGGAGGTCACTTGAAAACACGCAGTAAAATCGAAGAGGAGTATTGGGAAGCCCTTGAGCGCTTGAAAAGTGGCACAACTAAGATTGTCGATACCAAGTCTACTCGATTTAAATTCACTAAAGATGCTGTGGGGCGTGAGGCAGGCAGAGGAAAAGGGTACGTGCGTTATGAAAGGTATCCTTTACTGTGCGAAGCTATCGCAGATGCAGAGGAAGCTAGACAGCAAAACGCTCCAGCAAAGCCAACGGCGAATGCAAAGCTTGAACAGCAGAAAGCGCTGAAACAAAAAGCGATAGATGACTATAACCAGTTAAAGCGAGAATACGATCTTTTGATGACGGAATACCTCAATGTAGTGCGGCGCAATTTTGAGTTAGAAACAGGGCTTGCTGAGGCTAAGGATGTTAAAATTATCAGAATGCCAAATGTGCGATAAGTACTTGTATTAAAAAATAAAATGGTTTTTATGTCTCTGTTTTTGAACGTTTTTCGAGTTGTCTGTTCGTATCAGGAAGTGAATAAATGAGTGTATGCAGTACCGATGATGAATACTGTCAAAATTTGATAAATGCATTTGCGGGCATCCTCCCCAACTTGACAATTGAAGGTGGCGCAGAAGAGCCGTTCTACGAAGCTCCGACAGCGAATAGCCATGCCATCCTATATTTTAGAAGTAACTATCCCCGAAGTCTCTTACATGAGATTTCACACTACTGTTTAGCAGGTGATCGTCGAAGAGCTTTAGATGACTTCGGATACTGGTACGCCCCCTGTGGAAGAACAGCCGAAGAGCAGCAAGGTTTTGAAGAAGTTGAAGCGAGGCCGCAAGGATTAGAAAAAGCCATGTGTGAAATTGTTGGACTCAAGTTTTCACCCAGCCTTGACGATTTTTCAGGACGGCCACCGTCGGAAAGTTTTCTGCAAGAGTTAGAACTAGCCTATCAAGAGATGCGGGTAAATCCGCCCCCCACTGCCAATAAAGTGTTGTCTGGGTTGAAAAGCTATTGGAAAACATAAGTATTAACAAATCTGTAAATATTTAGCGTAATCCGATAGGTAAAAGATTTTCCCTTATGATCAACATTCCGTGCAGTAAAGGCTAAGATACTAAAGCGGACGTTAGCGAGACTAGCTGCGAACTGGCGCTCTCGACACGAAGGAGGCATCACGGTAGGTGTGTAATGCCTTTATTGCGGATAGTACGCCAATATATAGTACGATATATGAAAACCGAATAATAAATTTTAGTCAAAGGGGGATAGGGAAATATGAAGCTAGGTTTGCGTAGAGATATAAGGCTTTTCAAGATAAGATGGAGGCGTCGGCAGTGTTCAATTCAAAAATCACGAAGCAGAAGGGCTGCTAAAGCTCGAAATCTAGCCTTTCCTAGAGAAAGCAGTGGAGAATTTAATCAAGAATTATGCGCTATGCATGAAATAGGGCATATGGTTCTACTTCATTACTTGGTGCCTACAAAAAATATTACTGCAAGAGTTTGGAAGAATACTGACGGTGAGTGGGAGGGCAGGACCGAGCCGGATAAAGTTCCTGATGTTCCAGATTATATGGCAAAGATTTATGTTGCGGGATTTCTTGCCGAGCAGATGGCTTGCCGAGTATTAAGCAAGCTGTCTTATAAAGAATGTTATTCTATTTTTTGCTCTGTTGTCGAAACAAAGAGTGACTATCGCGGTTTCAATGAATGTTATAAATCTCAGTTTGGGGTTGAAAATGGAATTGTTTCTGAATTTGAATATTATGTCTCTATACATGATGAAGTCTATTCATATTTTATAAGATTCGGTATAGAAAGGATGAGCGACTTATCTCGGCTTCTAAGTAAGAGAAGTAAAATAAAATATTCTGACACAGTGGAAGAGGGTGCTCTGTATTTTAGAGATTAAAGTTATATGAATTTGGAAAATTAAGTGTGATCAAACTAAATACCACGGATATAGACGCGAATTCAACTACCAAGTGCACCACTCTCTATTTAAGCAGCTCGGCACATTTCTTCAAACACAACGGCTGGCTGCTTGAACCCAAGGCACTTTCTTGGTCTTAGGTTGATTTCTCGCTCTATCTGCGACAATTGCTCATCCGTTATAGTCCTTAAGTCTGTCCCTTTTTTAATGTACTGGCGCAGTAGTCCGTTGAAGTTTTCATTCAATCCTCTCTCCCACGAAGCATACGGGTTCGCAAAATACACATCAGCTCTCAGGGCCTTAGCAACGAGCTCGTGGCCGCAAAATTCAAGTCCGTTATCTGCTGTGATCGTATGCACATAATGCCGATGCTTCCATAGCATTTGGATCATGGCGACACGCACTTCATCTGCGCTTTTTGCTTTCACTTTGCGAATTAGATACAGCTTCGATTTACGTTCAACCAAGCTCACGATAGCGCCTGTACCTTGTTTTCCTAACACAGTATCGACTTCCCAATCACCGAGTCGCTGCTTCGTATCAACAATGCTAGGTCGGTACTCAATACCAACACGATTAGGAATGATCACGCGCTTTGAACGGCTTCCTTTGCGATATTTACGACCATTATGGCGTAGCTGCCGATATAAACTTCCACCTCGTCGTTTGACACAATAGATATAGTTGTAAATCCACTCATGACTGACCTTGTAGCCGATCAACTTCCCGACACCCGCTATCTGTTCTGGGCTCCATTTGCGCGATAAGCAATATACAACAAACGTAACCGTCAGCTCGCTGAGCTTCGACTTGGCGGAGTCTTTACGGCGTTTGAGTGCCAAAGCGTGTGCTTTTTGCGGTATGTAATCACGAGATGACAGACTGTTGCGACGGACTTCGCGGCTGATAGTGGAATGGTTTAGCCCCATCTTTCTGGCAATCTCTCGACAGCTTAAGTTCTCGCTTAGATAGGCTGAAATCTGGTATCTTTGACCTTCGATCAACTGCTTGTAACTCATGGTAATACTCTGTTTTTTGGCGAATCTAGAGTACCACCAACAGGCAGTTGATCTCTTGTCACCGTTCAACCATGAGTGGTGCACTTATTATCTGAATTTGCGGATACTAATATCTTAGAATATCAGAAAAGGTTATTTTTCTAGTACTTAAATCAGGTGTTGGAATCATAGCGATTAAAGATAATGGAATATGGGTAGATTCAGAGATGATTCTGACTGATAATGAAACAAAGGTAGACCTTCTTAATAACGAAGCAATTGCTAATACGATTATCGAATTACTTCGTGCGCGGCCTAGCCACCCTGTAACTATCGGCGTCCACGGAGATTGGGGTGCTGGTAAATCCAGTGTGTTAGAGATGATAGAGTCAGGCCTAGATGATGACGATGAAGTGTTGTGTCTCAAATTCAATGGTTGGAGATTCCAAGGCTTTGAAGATGCCAAGATTGCATTAATCGAAGGTATTGTGACAGGACTAATTGAGAAACGGCCTGCGTTAACAAAGGCTACAAGTGCTGTTAAGGATGTATTCCACCGTATTGATTGGTTAAAGCTTGCAAAACGAGCTGGAGGTCTAGCAGTCACTGGATTTACCGGTATTCCAACGATTGATCAAGTCCAGTCTTTGGTTGGCTCGCTTGAATCCATGGTAGGAGATCCTGGCAAGCTTGCTACAAAAGAGAACCTATCAACAGCCACGGATGAATTAAAAGGTTTATTGAAGCCTAGTGATGTAAAGAATATCCCTGAAGAGGTAGAAGCGTTCCGAAAAGCTTTTGATGACTTGCTCGATGAGGCGGGAGTTAAGCAGCTTATTGTGCTCGTTGATGACCTTGATCGTTGTCTACCGGATACAGCCATTGAAACCCTAGAGGCTATCCGGCTTTTTGTGTTCACTGCACGAACTGCGTTCGTTGTTGCAGCAGACGAGGTCATGATCGAATACGCAGTGCGTAAGCATTTTCCTGATCTACCGGACAGCACAGGCCCAAGGGATTATGCACGTAATTACCTGGAAAAGCTAATTCAGGTGCCGTTCCGTATCCCGGCTCTGGGGGAAACAGAAACTCGAATCTACGTTACATTGCTCTTGGCAGGAGTCGACCTCGGAGAGGCTGATCCAGATTATATGAAACTTACAGACGCTGCCAGGGTGCAACTAAAACGACCTTGGGTGAGTGGTGGTCTGGATGCAGCAACCTTCCGAAGTACATTGGGTGGCAGCGCTGATAAAGCAAACAACGCGCTTGTCCTGAGCGATCAAATTGGCCCTATACTGGCCAGTGGGACTAGGGGAAATCCACGACAAATAAAACGCTTTCTCAATACTCTGCTTTTACGGGAGCGAACTGCAATCGCCAGGGGGTTTGGCGAAGATATCAAGCTTCCCGTTCTAGCAAAGCTAATGCTTGCCGAACGATTTATACCGAATCTGTTCGAGCAAATTGCTTATGCCGCTGCAATCCACTCAGAAGGCAAATGTGAAGATCTTGGAGTATTAGAAGCAAGTTTAAAATCCGTGGTTCCAGATGAGAAGCACAACGCTGATGCAAACGGGAGAGAATCACTTAAAGAAGGGGTAGTTCGCCCTGAAACGGCTGTACTTGCTGAGTGGAAATCCAGTGATGTGGTAAGTGACTGGGCTCTTTTAACACCATCTTTGGCTGGAGTCGACTTACGACCATATCTGTTCGTGACCAAGGATAAGAAGGATTACTTCGGCCCAGTATCGGTTTTGGGACATTTGGCTTCTGTGGTCGATAAGCTCTTTGGGGGCAGGATGGTCGTTCAGGGGTTTGAGTCGGAGCTGAAACAACTCGCGCAGCCCGAGGCGGAGAAAGTATTTGAGGCTGTACGCAGCAAGATTGTGAGTGCCGGGCATTTCAGTGACAAACCTGCGGGCATTGATGGTCTCATTGTACTTGTGAAAGCCCAGCCAGGATTACAGGAGCCTCTGTTGGACTTTCTGGAATCGTTACCCAAAGATAAATGCGGATCGTGGGTAGTTGGTGGATGGCAAGGCATAGTTAAAGATCCGGAGCCAAAAGCACGGTTAACTGCTCTGCTAGGAAAATGGAGTAAAGTTACAAACAATACATTCTTGAAAGCTGCCGCTCAGCAAACACTCAATCAACCGAAAGGAGGTCGTTGATGGGAACTTCAACTGCATATGGTGGCCCGGGTGGTGAAACGCCTTTAATCCCTTCTTGGCTGGGGAATGGTTCAGGATCTGAGCCTGACATGGGCCAAGACGGTGGGCCTCCTTCTAACTCAGACGATCCACCAGCCCCTCCAGCGAAACCACCTATTCCGAAATCCGCGGATTCTCAGCGCTTTTCTGGGGCTCGCAACAACTTTACGAGGTTTGCCGGGTCCGGTGGAAATGATCGAGCTAGCCTCGGTCGTGCGGTTTCTAGGTATGTTTCAACCTCTTCAGGAGGCGCCCGTCAAGCGGCACAGCGCATGGGTGCTTCGCGAGGAGCAGGTGCACGGCTACTGGGATTCCTTTCAGATGCCAATACCAAGGGGATGCGTGAGGCCCTGCGGGAGTTCAACCTACAGTCCATGGCAGGGCGTCCGATATCGGAAGTTTTTGTTGCTTTAGCCGATCATATTTGTCCTGGGGCGAGTACTGTCGATGAAGGGATTGCACGTGAGGCCTATATCGAGACGATTATTGATCTGGCTGATGAAGGGGTGGCAGATCTAGATACCTTTACTCCCGAGCAAATGGATACGGTTTTTGAGCTGTATGCCACACATGCGATCGAAGCAAGAATCTGTAATGACATTGGCACTAAAGTAGTCACTATGCCTTCGAATGCACAAGTTGCACATCAAGTTGAAAAACAGTTACGAGATTTCATTCGCGGCGCAGTAGGTGATGCGCTTACCAGAGCAAGAGAGAGCACACCAAATATGACTCAGGATCAAGTATTGGCTTTTGTTGACTCGGTATACGAATCTGCTTTTTCAATTTTGCAGTCTCTGGGTGATGCGGAGGCAGAGCAATGAAACGACAACTATTAGCAGGCCGGTTCGGAGCGGATGATCAGTTAGATATTCCCACGGGAACGGATGAACAAAGAACATTTTTGCAACTTGTTGCTGGAGAAAAGTCACTAGATCATGGAATTGGTGGTGCATTATCAAGTCTGAAGAATCTTGGCGTTTACCCCACTGAAATAGGCTTGGATTTGCTAGTCTTAGCTGCGCATGTGCATGCTGCCGATACTCGAATTTCCCGATTACAACAATCACAAGACTCCTGGACTCGTGAAATTCGCCTCGTGGTGCCAGTTAGTGATCCAAATAGATGGGTTTCTGCTACACCCGTACTAAAGAACATGTTGGATTTTTTGACGGGAGATCGATGGGAGTTTGGCTTTAGAAAACGTCCATCGCGGTTCCAGTCTATTGTTAAGCAAGAAGAGATCGATCTTATTCCTTCTCCCTTTGACGCGCTGAGTCTATTTTCCGGAGGGCTTGATAGCCTGATTGGAGCGATCGATTTACTGGAAAATGGTAGTACGCCTCTTTTGGTTAGCCATTCCGGTGATGGCGCTGCAAGTGATGCTCAGAATAAGTTGATGTCAGGATTGAAAGATCGTTATAAGAAAATTTGTTTCGAACGTTTACGTGTGGGAATGACCTTCAAGCAGGATTTGATAAAAGGCGTGGGTTCAGAGGATAGTACACGTGGAAGGTCCTTCCTTTTCTTCGCTTTGGGAGTTTTTGCGGGAACAGGTTTTGGGCAGCGTTTTACACTTCGTGTCCCGGAGAACGGGTTGATTGCTTTGAATGTACCCTTGGATCCGCTCAGACTTGGTTCTAACAGCACTCGAACCACTCATCCCTACTACATGGCTCGTTGGAATGATCTGCTTAAAGTGCTGAATATAGATGGCGAGGTGCGAAATCCGTATTGGGATAAAACGAAGGGAGAAATGGCATCAAAATGTCTTAATACGAATTTACTGAAGCACTTGGCTACCGAGTCACTATCATGTTCAGCACCTACAAAAGGACGTTGGCAGGGGCTTGGAATTGAACATTGTGGTTATTGCCTACCTTGTATAATTCGAAGAGCCGCATTGGAAGCTGCATTTGGTTCTAAAAGTGATGTTACTCAATACACTATTCCTGATTTGGGTGCACAAGTGCTAGATACCCGTAAAGCGGACGGAGTTCAGGTCAGATCCTTTCAATACGCGATTGAGAGACTAAAAAAACAGCCACAGCTTGCGAATTTATTGATTCATAAGCCAGGTTCGCTTGCTGATGAAGTAGCACATTTAGATCAACTTGCTGATGTTTATCGTCGTGGGCTTTTAGAGGTCGCGCAGTTGATATCTGGTGTACAAACTAGGCCAAAATGATGGGAGAAAATAATACAGATCATTCGGGGTTAGTGGATTTTCATTGCCACCTCGACCTTTATCCAGATCATGAACAAGCTGTTCAACAAGCAGAGTCGGCAGGGATATTTACGCTTGCTGTAACAACGACACCACGAGCCTGGCCTCGTAATCATGAGTTAGCACAGAAGACGAAGCACGTCCGCGCAGCGTTGGGATTGCACCCTCAATTAGTAGCTGAGTATGAGGCTGAAATCGCTATTTGGGATAATTATCTTTCAGAAACACGATATGTTGGAGAAGTAGGGCTTGACGCAGGGCCGCGCTTTTACAAATCGATGGATGCTCAAAAGAGAGTCTTTCGCCATATACTACAGAGATGTTCGGAAGCAGGAGATAAGATCCTTTCAGTCCATAGTATCAGAGCGTCTAAATTGGTCCTGGACTTTGTGGAAGAGTTGATGCCACCGGGAAAAGGAAAAGTTGTCCTGCACTGGTTCACCGGAACAAAAAGTGAAGTGCAACGAGCGGTTAAGCTGGGATGTTACTTTTCAGTAAACTCGACGATGTTGGCTAACGAGCGACAGTTATCCATGGTGATGGAAATACCAATGGATAGAATCTTAACTGAAACTGACGGTCCTTTTACAAAAACCGTTGGTAGGCCATCAGTACCATCTGATGTGGCTAAAGCAATAGATATGCTTGGCCGTCTGCATAAAAAACACCCGACAGAGTTTACTTCAATTGTTCGAGCCAACCTTCGAGAGCTCCTGAGCTGCAATTAAACTGGAAGTACTTAAAAACGTTGGTAGAAAGTATTTAGCTAGTATGTAAGTTACGAATGACCCGTTCGTGCAGGTAACGTGCGCAGAGTATAGCCTACGCAACGTTTGCCAAGGGGCAGAGTTATAATCAGAGCGTCATTCGCTGTCCGTCGCGTTTCTGTCGTTGGCGTGTCGAGGTAAAGGCTGATTCGAGATCACAGTCGATACAGAGCGCACTATTAATATGGGTAAATACAATATATTCTATCTAAATGATTGATCCATATTTGATGGAGATGGCTACTTCCTATGGACAATCAGGCGAAGAAAACAAGAGCAACGCATGAAAAATATCAAAAAATCCGAAGCTGAATCATCAGGGTATCGTCGGCTTAGCCAACGAGAAATCCAAGATCTTCGAGAAGACATGCTCCAAGCTAGTAAAAAGATGAAGGAATATCTGAGGAATAAGCGTCTGAATCAGGACAAATTGCAGCAGACTAACTCTTTTCCTGAGGACGAGGAAACAAGTCAGCCACATCAATCTCCAGAGCATCGCTGATCTGATAGATTTTTGTTAATGTGATATTTTTTTCGCCCCGTTCAATGTGGCCCATGTAGCTGCGATCAACTCCTGCCAAGGCTGCCATTGCCTCTTGAGATAACCCTCTGTTTTTCCGTAATTCTCTCACTCTTTGCCCGAAAGAAATTAACTTCTCGTTTCGCATCTACTCAGCCCTGCTTCAAAGAGTAGAACTATCACGAGACACTGCATACAATTCCACGGACTATAATACCCATTTGGAGAAATTGGATGCTTTTAGAAATCCAAGCCGATGTGAAAGGTCTTGTTGAGGTATGTAAAGACTACTGGCAACTAAACGACCAGGGTTCGTTTGCGTATACAGTTAGAGAGATTGCCGAGAAGCATTCTATGGAAGCCCATGTCGTCAGCAACCTCGTTAGTAAACATGCTTATGTGTCCTTCGAGGATATCTTTTGTGAAAGCTGTCGAGCTCCCTACCAACTGACTTCACGTTCCCAGTACAAAAGCCGTAATTTATATGCAGATACCCTCTGCCAGACTTGTTCAGATGCCGAGCATCAAGCATTGATTAATAAAAAATTGAGTATTATCGAGTCGATTAAGAGGGCAGTCTTAAGTGATCAAAAAGATACGCAGCAACTTAATTTACAAGATAAAGTCTATCTTGCTTCTGCGATACAAGCTTTGGGGCATGAAAACCTAGCTCAACTTACATCATTATCTGATAACCCATCTTGTACACTCTCACCAGAGAGTGCTTCCGACAGGATGATTCTGAGGCACCTCATTGATCAACGGCTATCATGGATCAGCGATAGCACTCCATTAACATCGATCCGAATTCAAGACGATGATGTTTTTAATTTAGATCTTGTCAATTGTTGTCTTGAGATACCCTTTCAGTCATCAGAGTTGATGATCCTTATCGATGAGTTCTCTATAGAAAAGTATCAAAAAGAGCTCAAACGAAGTGAAGAGTTCTTCCATTTATGTTCTGAAGTTCAGTTATTTGAGTGTTTAGCATTTCTGAAGTACACGTTGTCTGAGCATCAGTTGCATTTTTCCCCTGGTGACAAAACACAGTTGGTTATGTCTCAGTGCCTCAGATACTTTAGTGTTGCTCAGACGTACAGCCTTATATGGCGAGCGGTAAAAGACTCAGCTGCTTATTACATGAGAGGTGGGGTTGTAAAGCGACAAGCAGCCAATTCCGTGGTAGGGAACATTAGTAAAAATATGGAAAAGGCCTTAGCCAACAGATGGGAGGTGATGCCGTTTAAAAGAAACTACAAGCTTCCCCAGTCAACGATCAGCCAGCTATTGTTTAATACTGTTTTAGGAACGGATGACGGAGGGTTTCACTATAAACTGAGTGATCTCAAGTTATTGTGTAGTGATATCAGTACGCAACCCCTTGCAACGCTTTAGGTTGCCGTACAAAATGTGATTGTGGTTCGCTAGGCTGATGCGTTGTTATACGCATCACCTAAGCCCAACTGAGTTTGATGTACAAATCAGTGTCCCATGAGTGCTTTTTTGTACACTTTTAAGCATATTTCTAATAATCGGGCAGTTTTTATTTTTTCGATATCAACCAAGGAGTTATCTATGTACATTAATGATTATGATGTTAGTAGAATTATCTCATTGGCTTATTGCTGGCCCGCAGCGTCGCTTAAAGGAAGATTTTGGGTACTGGTATCGCCCTGATGGTCGTAACGAGGATGAACAGAAAGCATTTGAGCAAGTAGAGGTTAAACCACAAGCAATCGAGTGGATATTGTCACAGGCTGCGGGTTATCGGTTTTATATTAGTGCAGATAACCTTAATGGTGAGGCAACGGATAATAGCTCATTTAAGGAAGCAGTTTATCATCAAGTTGTTGATTATGCGGAGCATGGCCTGTCGAAGAGGGCACAGTCATTTCGAGAAGCGTTAGTGGCGTTTTATGGTACCGGAGATCCGAAAGCCCCTATACTTTTAGATGCTTTTCACATAGGGGCTATTTGAGGCAGAGGGTGAGAGCGTCTTAATGCGTGTGCTTATGCTCTGTTGATTGCTCTGTATGCTTTGAATGATCCATGTTCATGGGCATTACGAATTTAATGGGTAGTTGTTTTTCTTGAGTGGTGCCATCTGAAAACGTAAACGTCATAGGGATGCTATCCCCTTCATTCAGTTCTTGTTGTAGGCCTATCAACATGACGTGGTGCCCGCCAGGTTTTAATATTGTTGTGTGATTGGCCTCAATCGTTACTTTATTTATCTGTCGCATTTGCATAACACCGTCTACATTAGAGTGGGTATGTAGCTCTACGTGCTCGGCGGCCGGGCTGCTGGCTGAGATGAGATCAACAGCTTTGTTACCTGAGTTTTTAAGAGTCATGAATGCAGCGCTATTGAGTTGGCCATGAGGCACGGCTCGTGCGTATGGCTCACTAACAACGATATCTGCTAGGGCGAAAGTGCTTTGGCATAGCAAAGCAGCGATAAGTAATTTTCTCATGCGGATCAATCTCTTTATTATGATGAAGGCAGTAGAGCTTGTAAGGCTTCTATGAGCTCAATTGGTGAGGCGTTATGTGAAATGGTATTACGTAATTTACCTTGCGGACCTATTAAGTAAATCCGTGATGAATGATCAACCGCGTAACCCATCGCCGAGTCTTCCATTTCAATGCGGCGGTAAAATGCACCATATAATGCAACTACCTCATCGATTTCACTTTTGGTGCCTGTGACTCCCGTAAGCGCAGGATGAAAAAATTGTGTGTAGGTTTTTAGCTTTTCTGGGGTATCACGTTCGGGGTCAACGCTAACAAATAATCCAGCTACAAACGGTTGTTGTTCGGGTGGTAAAGAAACAAAGGCTTGGCGCATAATCGCTAATGCTGTTGGGCATACATCTGGGCAAGCTGAGTAGCCAATGTACATGGCCACGACCTTACCTCGGTAATCACTCAATGAAACGGGGCCGTCTGCCGATTGCAACGTAAAGTCCCCTCCTAGTTGAATGGCTTTCGGTAAGCTTGTTGGCTTTAAGAAAAGAAACATTCCTAAACCAATGAGTATCAAAAAAGTAAAAATGATGAGTCCCCTTAAAGGGGTTAGCGCTTTGTTTTTCATTAGTTATTGGGCTACAAATTCAAATTCTGCTCGGGTTGGGTAAGCGAGGCTTTCGTCATGGATTAATAATGACGCCAACCATATCATTGATCCTGTTGTGCAAACGGCCATTTCGATTGAGCCGCTCCAAGTATTGTCATTTACTTTTTTCATATCAATTTGGTTAATGCCCATAAACATTTTTTTGCCTTGCAAGTCCAAAACAATATGATCAGCGTGGATGTTAGTTAACGTTGTTGTAAAGGTAATTACTTTTAACGATTCGGGTTTCTCATCGGCAGAAAGCGTTACTTTTTGTTCGCCTGATATTGCTACACATGTGTCTTCACCTAAAACACACTCGTGGTCCAAGTGAAATACAGAAGATGATTCGGTTTTCTTCAATACGCTTATTAAAGACACTAACCCCCCAATAAATAGAATTAGGAGAGTAATAACGATTATGCGTATGCGTTGGCGCTTTTTATAACGGCGGCTGACTCTTCTTCCCCTTCGACTATGCATCTCTGGTGATTTGTTTGGCATCTTTAACTCCTTTTTTATTTTATACCGTTCCGTTGGTATGACAATGCGGTTAATTGTCGCACTTATACCCTTTGTTTTTCTACATTAATACGGGGGTATAGTGGCTCTGGCTGTATAGTATGGTTATTATTCGTTTATAAAAGAAAAAATGATGTTGTCTTACTTTTTTATCGGGGATTTTATGCGCTTAATAATTAGACTTATATGCGCTAGCTTGTTGTTAGCAGGGAGCTGCGTTCATGCTTTGGAATACTATACGGTTATTGATGAACCCATCAATGTGAGAGCAGGACCAGGTACCCAAAATAAAGCGATTGCTCAAGCCCACAAAAATGAGCAGGTTCTACTGATCAAAAAGGAAGGGGATTGGGCTAATATCTTTTTTGTGCACCCTGATGGCAGAAAGATTGAAGGGTGGATGCATGCTGATTTTATTAAGCCGGATGCTGCAGTTAGGCAGGAAAATACACCAGTGACGGCGCATGCCTCTTATGCGCACATGGAGTGTCAGGAAGATGCAGAGAAGGAAGTGATTGCTACTTGTCTACTTGATATTGATATTTCAATTGCAGGGCCACAAGATGCAGAAGCTGTGTCCGTTTTGTGCGAATCAGAAATGTTATATAACGTTAAAGACGGAGAGGCATTGCCTGTACAAGAGTCTGGTAATATTCGTACGCCATTAAAACATGGGGAAGGAGCTGCACGCATGCAGCTCGTTATCTTTCCGTCTGCTAAGCAGCCAGTCAGTAGTGTGACAGTGGTCGACTACCGCTGTGTAGGGCATCCAGTCTGAGTTTTGGCGCGTCGTTTAAAGCGAACTTGCGCGATGATCATGCCTGCCAGCATCAAAGAGCAGCCGAGGGTCGCTCTTGAATCAAGTTGCTCATCTAAAAGCAGCCATCCGCCAATAGCTGCAAATAAAGCCTCTAAACTCATGATAATAGCCGCATGAGAAGGTGACGCGTTTTTTTGTGCGACAATCTGTAAGGTGTAGGCAACCCCAACTGACATAACGCCTGCATAGGCTATAGGTAGCCAGCTTAAGGTTAAATTATCGAGGGTCAAAGAGGCTCGTTCGATAGAAATGGCGACCAATAAACACAGTAAACCACAGATAACAAATTGGATGATTGCTAGGCGAAGGTTGTCGACCTTTGGGGCTACATAGCCAATAGCAATGACGTGTAAGGCCCAAAATACAGCGCCTACGAGTTCGTAAATATCCCCTTGGTTAATGGAGAATCCTTCATTAACACTTAAAAAATATAACCCTATAACCGCAAGCACAGCGCCTAACCAAGTGTTGGCCCCGTTTTTCTGCATAAAAAACAAACCAATGATAGGGACGAATATAATGTAAAGCCCTGTAATGAATCCTGCATTACCTGCAGTTGTGTGGATCAGCCCTACTTGTTGTAATGATGCACCACTGAATAGAAGTAGACCTGTCACCACTCCCGCTTTTAACAAAAAGCCAGTATTTGCCGAAGCGTTTGAGTTTTTTATAAGCCACAACAGGGGAGCTAGAGATAGCGCGCCTAATAAGAAACGAGCAGCATTAAAGCCAAATGGCCCCAAATAATCCATGCCTACTCGTTGAGCAACAAAGGCAAACCCCCATATAGCCGCGACCAATAGTAGTATTAAATCAGCTTTTGTATTTCGCGTATTCACTTCATACCTCTCAATAAAAAACGCACTATACTTATCTCAGTAAATGATTGCAGCATAAACTAGAGCAGACTGAACACTTGTCCTATGTGAGGCTATTTAAACAAGTGTTAGAATACGGCTCTGGACTTTTATTTTTTAAGGGATGACATGCCAAACGTGCAAACTAATACCGTGAAATGGTACAAGCTCGTATACGGGCTGTTGGTTTTTTTAATGTTATTGGCTCTGGTTATTTTTGGCATAGTGACCTGGAATACGGTTAAAAGTCAGGCTAATAATTCATTAATCCCTCATAACATTGGTCTTTCATCCGCAATTAGTGAATTTTTAAGCCGTCAGAAAAGTGTATTAGATTCCGTTGCCAGCTCTTTAAGCTATGATGCTGGACAGCAACGCTTAGAGGATATTTTGAAAGCCACTCCTCAGATGCGAGTCATGGCAGTACTGGATGAAAATTATCAACCCAAAGTAACAACAGGCGACCTAAAAGCTGATGAATGGAAGCCCTTATTTGTTAATGACAAAATGATAGGGCTGCCTTTTCGTCCCTCTTTTATTGGCGAAAGCGTACTGCCAATAAAGTCAACGGTCTATGATTCTCAAGGGAAAGTGACTGGGTATGTTGTTGCTGCCTATCGTCTTTTAGATAACAGTGAAATGTGGCAAGTATCAGATGAAGATGGCCTGCAACGGCGTTCGCTGATAGTTGGACCCGATGGGCGTGTATATGCGGCTTACCCTGAGTCGGCCAATTTCTGGGAAGGCTATATAGATACTTATGTCGATCCCGAGTTTGTTAGCGCCTTAAAATCCACAGACTCATTATCACAAGAAACCATTCTTAATCCGACCTCGGTAACGTTTCAAAATGAGGAAGTAGATATTGCTTCGCGCTATCTGCCTGAATATCAGCTCTATATTGTGAGTGGTGTTGATATGTCGGAGATAAAAGCCCGCTGGTTTGAGCGAATGCAGTATGTAGCCATGGCTGTGCTTATCTTTATTGTGGCTGGCTTTTTTATTTTTCGTGTAGTGCTAAAGCGTGCCGCTTTATCAGAAACAGAAAAAGACACGGCTGAGCGAAACGTTCTTAAGCTCTCGCAGGCGATGGAGCAAAGCCCCAGTAGTGTGGTGGTAACCGATGCGAATTGGATGGTTGAATATGATAACAAACGCCAGACCGATAAGCAGGGCGTCGGGAGTCGCTTAGAGGTAGGCAAGGCATTATTGGATGTATATCCGTACCGGTTATTAAACCGAGATCTTGAATCCATAAAGCACAGTTTAGATCATGGCGATAGTTGGTATGGGGAGCGTTTAGCTAAAGAGCCAAAACAATGGTTCTCGTTTTCGGTCAGTGGAATTACTGATAATGATGGCTTACTGACCAACTATGCCATTGTTGCTCAAGATATATCCGAACGAAAACGAACAGAAGTGCGCTTATATAAACAGGCAAATTTCGATGCCTTAACGGGTCTGCCCAATCGGCGTAGAACTAATGATTTATTAGAAGATCAGCTAAAAGAAGCCTGGAAGAACGAAGAAAAAGTAGCCGTACTCTATATGGACGTTGATAACTTTAAGCAGGTGAATGATACCTTTGGTCACATGCTGGGTGATCAAATGTTGCAAATGGTTGCCATGCGTTTACAAAAAGCCGTTATGTCGCGCGCGACAGCCTGTCACATGAGTGGGGATGAGTTTCTTATTTACATTCGATTTACCGATGAAAGTGATGTCAAAGAGCAAGCCGAACGCATCATGGAAATCTTAAAAGAACCGGTAAAATTAGAAGGTAAGCGTTTGTTCGTGTCCGTGAGTATTGGGATTTCGCGTTATCCAGAAGACAGCGGTGATGTGGGAGGGTTGCTTAAATATGCGGATATCGCTCTATATGAATCTAAAAATTTAGGGCGTCGCTGTTACAGCTTTTTCAATACCGAGCTTGATGAGCGTAATAAGCGTAAAGTTGAACTGGAAAGTGAAGTTCGTCAGGCGTTGGTTAATGAAGAGCTCTTCATGGCTTATCAAACGAAAAATCGCATAAGCAATAGAGAAGTCTATGGTTTTGAGGCCTTAATGCGTTGGAATAGCCCAAAACTTGGGTTTGTTTCTCCCGAGGAATTTATTACAGCTGCAGAAGAAATAGGTGTCATTGATAGCCTAGGTGAATTCGCGCTGTACCAAGCGTGTGAAGACCTGAAAAAGTTTCAAGAAGACGCTGATCACCCATTAACGATGGCGGTTAATGTGTCAATGAAGCAATTAACACATTCGGATTTAATCCAAACTGTTCAAAATGTATTGGAAGAAACGGGCGTTAATCCCAAATGTCTTGAACTGGAGATTACAGAGTCAATGCTTGCACAACGCTTAGACGAAGTGCAGCCGGTTCTTAATGGATTGTTAGAGTTAGGTGTCTCTTTATCAATCGATGATTTTGGCACTGGGTATAGTTCGCTTAGTTATTTAACCCGATTCCCTGTCTCTACGTTGAAAATTGATCGATGCTTTGTCATGGACATGGTCGAGAACAAAAGTGATGCGACCTTAACCCATACGGTTATTACGATGGCGCACAAATTGGGCCTAAAAGTGGTGGCGGAGGGTATAGAGGATGAAGACCAACTGGCATTGCTTAGGGTATACGATTGTGATATCGGCCAAGGATATTTTTTCACTAAGCCATTAAATTGTGAGCAAATGCAGTCTCACTTACGTTCTCTTAAAGAGAAGCCTGATTGGGCTATTTAAGACTCACCACTATGTGAGTCTTAAATAATGTTATTAACCGTGACGTTACCACATTAGGTCATCAGGTATTTGGTAGGCCGCGTACGGGTCGTCTTCGTCTACTTCTTCTTTTTTAGCTTGAATAATCCACTCAGGTTTGCGCGCTGCTATTTTTTCGGCGGCGTCAGGAGGGACGATAAAAACGTTGTCTTCTTCGGGTACGGCAAGCGCTAAAGTACCTTTAGAGAGCATTGTTTGTTGTTCTTGTGTAACGTAAATGCTTTTGATTTTAGACCCATACGTATAGTTGTAGCGGATCTCCGCATCAGGGTTACGCTTAATCTCGAATTGTTGAATGATTTGGGTTGCTTCGGCTTCGGCAGCCCTTTTTGCACGTTCGGCTTCTCGATCTAAATTAAGTTGTTGATCTCGTAATTTTTTAGCTTCGCGCGCGGCCTGTAGCTCGGCTTGAGTGAGCGCAGGTGTTTCTGGTGTTGATGTTTGCTTTTTGGACTTACGCTTCTCAGCCTTAACTTTGTTGGCTTGTTTTTTAGACGCCAGTCCTGCCTTTAGTAGTTGATCTTGCAGGGAAATAGCCATCAGTGTGTACCTATCATGTATGTAATTGAGGCACTATAACATAAGGCGGTTTGATGGATAACAGGTCGATGAGGTTTTCTAACTGGGCAGCCGTTGCGTTGAGCATAGGCCTAAAACATGACAGGTATAGGATGAACGGCCGCTCTGGAGGCTCGTTGGAGAGAACAGTAACCAAAGCGGCCGTTTTAAGTGTATCGCCTACTACATACAGTACGATAACTTATTAATGATAGTCTAATTAGCGTATAAGGAAAGCGTTTAGGTTTTTAATAATCCAGTTGTTCAAGATCGTCACTAATTTGGCTCATCAGGCGTCTCTCTTCGAGAGTGTCTTCAATTAAGCGGCGCTTCTTACCGTTGAACCCTATCCTTTTTCTACCCTTGCTTGATTCTTCATCATCGGAGTAGAAGTCGCTCCAGTCATCAATATCGTCGCTGGATAGCTTTTCAACACGAATCTTAGTAGTCATTTAAAACACTTCTCAATATTAATACATGCTTTAATCCGGCCTAATCGGTTTAGTAGGCTCGGCTCAATAAATACGTTGGTAAGCATTACTTTGTAGTGCTTATTGGCGAATATAGTGTGTTTCTTTTGTTTATGAAAAATTAAATTTTTTTATTAAGAATCTCGTTTTCTGCGATATTCGTAATCGGTAACGAGCGTGTTTGTTGGTCAGGTATCGCATGACAGATTTGTGGCAGAAATTTCAAATTTGTATATTAAAAACAATGGGTTAAAAATCATCATCAAATATGTCTTGCATACTTCTTCGAAGCTCGCGTGCTTCTAGCATTTCCTCTATGTTTTTTCTCACACCGCGCCGAGTGTTTTTTTGAGAGCTAATAAAGCCAAGATCGATGTCATCATCACCGTCTAGGATGTCCGCATCGTCTAGGTAGTCATCATTGTGTTGTTTTCCAGCCATAATAGTCCCCCGTTTAGTCAATGGAAGTTAGGTAGTAACGTAGCAAATATGTGTCAATTTTTAGCGATGTGAACAGTTGCTGTAAATTGAAAAAAAATCCTTTATTAGGTGATTTTTTTTGAATGTAAATCAAGTAAGTGGTGTTTTATGTTCAGGCTGATGTTGTATTAAACAATGGGATTCGTAACTATTGATGTGGGCGCTGGTTAGCAGTCTTTAGCCTGTTTATGCCAAGCTGTCCGTTATTTTGTATAAAAAGCGTGGTGATAAATCTACCATCCGCTTATGCTTCTATTACGTAAAAAATCGACCCATCATTTATACTGTTAGCTCACCCTCGGGAGATTAAATGTGAGTACTAAGTACCTAAAGCGCTTTTTCCAACCCCGTTCAATCGCTGTTTTTGGCGCTTCAGAACGTAAAGGAAGTATGGGTGGTATAGTCTTGCAGAATCTTCTCGACAGTGGTTTTCCCGGAGGGTTGTTCGCTATTAACCCTGAGGAGTATCAGTCTGTATTTGGTGTGCGTTGCTATCGCGCCTTAACTGATCTTCCTGAAATGCCAGATCTGGCTATTATTTGTGCTCCGCCAGAATCTGTGGCCGATATCGTCCGCCAATTGGGTAGTCATCGTGTTAAAGCGGCTATGGTACTTACCGGGGGGTTATCAATATCGGGTAATCCGCGCGTATCGAATTTGGGTGAGGACGTTAAAGAAGCCGCAAAACCTTATGGAATACGTATCTTGGGGCCCGAGTGTATGGGGCTTTTGGTTCCTGGTTCAAAAATGAACGCCAGCTACTCTCACGTTAATATCCAAAAAGGTAAGGTCGCTTACATAGGTCAGTCGGGGTTGCTAGGTACGGCAATGATAGATTGGGCTAATGGGCAAGAAATTGG
>Ga0193962_1000237_pt1 | contig 24874 bp, 23 predicted proteins | sample FB_5_MG_FD_140335 | JGI IMG/M metagenome (GOLD analysis project Ga0193962, IMG submission 140335) | Microbial mat bacterial communities from the Broadkill River, Lewes, Delaware, United States - FB_5_MG | ecosystem: Environmental > Aquatic > Freshwater > River > Microbial mats | place: USA... | reverse complement strand
ACTGCCAAAAGAGATAGACCACTAAGTAATCTTATGAACAACATAAAAAGTGCAAATTCTCTTACTGCTAATTGGAATGAGCTGTTTCCTGAGATTATGGCAAATGGTGGGTTTGATTGCGTTGTGGGTAATCCTCCGTATGTAATGGAAGATGAAAACAGAAGTGCATTTAATGGATTACATAGTTTAGAATGTTATCAAGGTAAAACTGATATTTGGCATCTGTTTAGTTGTAAAGGCTTAGAGATAGTAAGAGATAACGGTTTTGTAAGTTATATTGCTAAAAACCAATGGTTAAATAGTTCTAGTGCTTCAAATATGAGAAAGAATATTTATACTAATGCAAATATAAAAACTATAATTGATTTTGGTGTTAATTTAGTTTTTGAGAATGTTGGACAACAAACTATGATATTTGTGCTACAAAAAGATAGAAACAATAAGTCACACAATATTAATTATTTAAAATATATTAAAAAAGTAGATACGAGTAAAATCATAGAGATATTAAAAAATCCAATAGAAAATGAATATACAATAGTTACACAAAAAGAGTTGCCAAAATATTATGATGAGAAAGAAAATTTAACTTTTTCATCCTCTATCAAAGAGGCAATTTTAAATAAAATTGACAATAAAAAGAATTTTGAATTTGATAATAAAAATGAGATAATACAAGGGATAATAGGTGGACCCGATAAAGCATTTACTATAAAAGAAAATGAGCTTTCAAAATTCACTCTAAAAGAGAAAGAATATCTTAAAATGCTACATACAAATACTGGAAAATACTTTACAGTTGATAGTGATAAGTATATATGTTATATCCATAAACATAATTTTGAAGATAAAGATATTGAAGATTATCCAAATATAAAAGATTTTTTTAAACCTTATAAAGATGAATTGGTACAAAAAAAGATAAATTATAAAACTCCAAATAAACCATATTTTTATTTACATAGAGAACGAGATGAAAACTTCTTCAAGAAAGGAGCTAAATTAGTATGGGCAAAGAGAACAGAAGGGAAAAAATTTACTTTTACCAATAAGCCTTTTTATGGAACTGCAAATCTATTTTTTATAAAATCAGATAGGGTAGATTTAAAATATATAACAGCATTACTAAATTCAAGTTTAATGTATTTCTATATGAGTGAAAGATTGAAGCATACAGGCGATTTATTACAAATTGATAAAAATCAATTTATGAAATTACCTTTATATGTTCCTAAAGATATGAAGTCATTTATAACTCTTGTAGATACCATTATAGAGTCCAAAGAGAAGATAGCAAAATACAATAAACATATAGAGAGTCTCAATGCTGTTCAAAGAATAGAGATACAAGAAGAGATAGAGAAGTTAGAAACTTTAGTCTCTAGTAGTGTAGATGAGATTGATAGATTAGTTTATGAGTTGTATGGTTTGAGTGATGATGAGATTGCGATTGTGGAGGGTAGATAAGTGATGTTATGCAAATTGGTACTATTTTTAAAATTCAAGGGCAAACATATAGGTTTGCCCCTTCACTAAATTAATAACTCCTACTCTTCATCGCCTGTTGGGCTTCTCTATTTAGTGTTTTGGCTTTCATATCAGCTCTTTTATCGTGTAGCTGTTTACCTTTGGCTATGGCTATGCTTACTTTTGCATAATTTCTCTCATTGAAATATATCATAAGTGGTACTATCGTGTAGCCATCTTTATGCACTTTTACATAGAGTTTCTCTAACTGTTTTTTGTGTAGAAGTAGTTTTCTAGGTGTTCTAGTATCTGGTACGAAGTTCCTATTTGTCGTCTCTAAGTGAGCGATATGCGCGTTCATAATATGAAGCTCACCTTGGATAAATCTACAAAAAGCATCTGCTAAGTTGGCTCTTTTGGCACGAAGAGCTTTTACCTCTGCACCTGCTAGGACTATACCAGCTTCAAACTTCTCTATTATTTCATAATCAAATCTAGCTTTTTTATTTTGTGCTACTACATTAATTGCCATATATAAACTCCTTTTTGATTAGTATTATAGCATTAAAGTAATTTTATAGTATGATACATTGAAATATTTTTAGTTTAATCTATGAATTTAAAAGGAGATGATAGTTATGAGATTTATTATTATTAGTATAATATTGATGGCATCATTATTTGCAGGAACAGATAAAAAATGGGAATCAAATAAAGATTGTGAAGCGTGTCACGCTGAAATATCTAAAAAGTGGGAGACATCAAGACACTCTAAGTCTCATTTTGATAATAATGATTTGTTTAAAAAGACACTATTATATATGGTAAAAGAGGACTCGAGTCTTATTTTGAACGAGCTAAAGGTAAATTGTGCTAAGTGTCACAATCCAAAGATAAAACAGCAGAGTGTATCAGAGAGTGATAAGTTTCTACTATTGATGGATTTGGATGATACGAAAAAACAGTATGATAAAATCTTAAATAGCACAAGTATGAAAAATGGTATCAACTGTACGGTATGTCACAATATAAATAAGATAGACATAGATAAGTCCAAAGGCTCAGAGGGTCTCAACAGTATCACATTTGGACCTCCGGGGACGATGTATGGTCCATTTGATGATGCAGTATCTCCTTATCACAAGACAGCTCAAAGAGAGCATTTCATAGATGATAATCCAAAGCTCTGTTTTGCTTGTCACTATAGTGGAGAGAACTACAATAGCGTAGAGGTATATTCTACAGGTAAAGAGTATGAGGAGTTTACCAAAGATAGCAAGAAGAGTATCGCTGGGTGTAAATCTTGTCACATGAGTAAAAAGAAGGTAGGTGTAGCATCCAACTTCTCTAAAGTAGGCGAAAGAGCAAAAGCTAGAATGGTAAGAGAACACCGTTTTGCGAGTGTAGATAATAGTGACATACTAAAAGAGCATGTAGATATCAAAGCCGTGGTAGAGAATAATAAGTTTGTTATAACTATCAAAAACAACACTCCTCATAGTCTCCCTACAGGTTATGGGCTAAGAGAGATTATACTTACAGTGCTGTACTTTAATGGTGATAACAAAGTAATAGGTAAAGGAAAGACCACTCTAGGTGCAAAATGGAGTGGAAAGAAAGGCAAATATACAATACCTCACCTATCCACCTTCAAAGGTAAAGATACTAGACTAAAGGGACGAAGTACCAAGAAATATAAGTTTGGGATACCAAAGGGTGTCAAGTCTATAGAGTATAAAGCCCACTATAAACTTATCGGTGATGAGATGGCAAAAGAGATAGGTATAGAAGACCCATTCTTCCTCAAAGATTATCTATTTGCACAAGATAAAATCTCTCTATAAATCTCTCTATATGTAGGGCAAATTCTATATCTGCCCCATCATACCCAACTGCTTTAGCTTCGCCTATAGCGAGGCTGAAGCCCTCACTTCCATAAGTGTTTTCACAATCTTATCAGTTCGTAATATGTATAATAGCGTTATTTTTACCAGATTTCTGTATCAGTTTAAAGAGAGATTTTGCATTTTTGGTTTGTAGTCTAACGCACCCATGAGATGCAGGAGAGCCTAATCTATGCACACTCTTTGTTCCATGTATAGCATATCCATCATAATTAAAAAATATAGAGTATGGCATAGGTGAGTTGTGATATTTGCGTGAGTAGTGCATTTTGGTCATATATTTGGGGGTATATTTACCTCTTGGAGTATAGTAGCCTTTGCGTCCTGTGGATACTTTCCATTTGTAGAGTAGATTATCACCTCTATATACACGCATTCGCTGTTCTGATATATCTATCTTTGCAACAATAGCATTAGCCTTTAGCTCTTTCTCTTTGGCTAGACGGGCTATTTCAAGTTTTTCTAATTTTTCTAACTTCTCTTTTTCTAGTTTTTCAAATCTCTCTTGAGCCTCTTTACGCATCTGTTCTATTTTTTTGAGTTTTTTTGCGATTACTCTTTGGGCATATAGCTCTCTTTTTTGTCTCTCTCGCTCTTGGAGTCTCTTCTCTAAAAGAGCTTTTCTTATTGCTAGTTTTTGGGCTTCTTTTCTTTCTAATCTCTTCTTCTCTTGTATCTTATTTATATGATTTATTATATCTCTACTCGCCTGTTCTATTTTATTGATTGGCTCTAAAAATGGATTTTTATCCTTAGGTATAAGTAGGTGTTGAACACTAGCGAAGTATATACTTGTAATAAAAATAAAGAGTGTAAAATATTTAAACATAACTCATCTCACTCAATAATCTTTGATAGCATCATTAATCTGAATGTATGCTCTAATGGGAGAAGTCTCGAAGTACGGAATATTGTACTCTTTTGCAAACTCTTTTGTTATCTTCTGCACCTTTAGTAGATTAAATCTAGGAGCTTTGGGGAATAGGTGGTGTTCTATTTGAGTATTAAGTCCTCCATAGAACCAATGAACTAACATACCTCCACGAAGAGAACGACTCCCTCTCATCTGTAACTCCATCCATGAGAAGTTTTTTGCTTCCTCTTCATTAAATGTCTCACATCCTAAGTGATTGGTTATAAACCCAAATGCCAACCAAGGAGAGAGTACGAAGTTGAGTGTAAGGGCTACTATAAGAGTATTTACTAAACCTATCTGGTATATTAGTGTACCCCATATCAAAGGCCAATGAAGTAGCATAAGAGCAAACTCACCCCATAGTTTTCTTTTGATTACAAACTTATACGATTGGGCTATAAATGCAGGAAACATAAAGAACATAGCACCCCAAAATATAGTGTGTTTATATTTTTTTATAAATGGACTATCTCCTTTATTTTGTGTAAATGCTCCATCTAATGCTCTTATATCTTCATCTTTTTCTACTATATTACAATATGTGTGGTGGTTGATATTGTGCTTAAAATCCCACCAAGATGATGAGTTTGATAATATTAGTGCAGAAAATGGATATGATAGTTTTTTAGATAGAGATTTATTTTTGAAGTATTGAGTATGTAAGATATCATGAGATACAAATACTGCTCTAGTAAATACTAGCGTCAAAAATAGCCCTAGTAGTATGGGATGCCAAAGTGGTGCTGTATATAGAGCTACTGTGATAGATACAAATATAGCTATCATCTCTAAACTTCCTCTAATAGGTACTCTATCTAGTAGTCCTCTATCTTTTACTCTCTTTTTTAGCTCGTCAAAAACATCGGGATATGTATCAATATTAGTCATTATTCTCTCTTTAGGATTTAATTTATTTATTATAACTATAAAATATTAAAATTTAATCTTTTAATATGATATATATAGCTAAAATATACCCTATTATTTTCTTAAAATAAAAAATTCTCAAATGTAAAAGGTGAAATCATGAGATTTACTATAGCTATACTACTCCTATTTAATCTCTCCTATAGTAAAGATATAGATAAAAATATAAATTATAAACTAATACTATCTTATGATAAAAATATTACAGAAGTACAAAAGAGGCTACTAAAATTAGAAAATTACTTTAGAGACAATGAAGAAAATAGTATATTCAAAAAAAGATATAACCTTAAATTTGATATAGAAAAGATTGGTAATTTTTATATAGTAGTTATAAAACCTATAGACTCTATTGATATAAGAAATAAGCTACTGATACTACTAAACCATAGATATATAGATATATTTGCTATTGAGTATGAGAATATAGAGGATAAAAAAGAGATAGAAGATAGAAGAGATAGAGATATATTGGTAGAGGATATAGAGATAGAAGATATAGAGATAGATGATGATTTAGATATAGAGGAGATAGAGATAGCAAATGAGCTATATGATGAAGATATTGATGAGTTAGAGATATTACCTCCCTATATAGTAGAAGAGAAATCTTGGTTAGATGCTATAGGATTGCAGTGGATTGCTATATTCTTATTGGCACTATTTGGATTGATATCATCTATTTATAATAGAAAAAAGCTTTTGAAAATTGAGAAGAGACAAGAGTCTCTCACCTCACATCAAAACAAGATAGAGAGTGAAATTACAAATTTGGGGGTAGAGAAAAATGTTTAGAGTCTATTTTTTATGGATATTGTTATGCACAGTCATATTATCATCTAGTGATGTAGGAAAGTTTATCATATTAGAAGAGAGTATAAATGAAGGAAATATAATACAAAGTGAGCTAGAGTATAAAAATATCATTAAAAAAGAGGGGATATCTGAATATATAACCAATGGTATTACGATGGAGAAGTATCACAACTACTACATACTAAAAGTAGGAGCTTTTAATGATGATATTAATTTAGCTTTAGTATATATGACACTAAAGGAGCATTTTAAGAGAGCTTTTATATTAGATACTAGAGGTGTTACGCAAGTTATTCATAAAAGTGAAACAGAACCCAAAATCAAAACTGTTGAGAAGAAGATATATGTAGATAAAGAAGTACCACAAGAGGTAGATGATACAATGTGGATAGCACTATTTGGTCTAGCTATTATAGGTATTTTATTTATGTTCTTATCCTCAGACCACATAAGAAGACTCAAAGAAGAGCATGAGAAAATCAAAAACAAACACCAAAGATTAGAAGAGAAACAGCATGAGGTCTTATCGAGTATGGGAGAGAATATACATACCATAGCCAAAGAGACTATGTCTCATACTAGCATAATAGCTGATAAAGTCAAAGCGACATCTTTGGAAGAGGATATGAAAAAGGTTATATATAACGAAAATGAGTTATTAGATATGACTGGTGACTTGATAAAGTTCTTACGCCTCAAATCCAAAAAAGTTACTATAGAAAATGAGGTATTTAACTTCAATAATGTGCTAAATGAGGTATCTGGGGTACTTAGCCACTCTCATAGCAAGAAAGATATAGAGCTTATTTTTGATATAAATAGAGATGTACCTAGATATATGTTTTCTGATTCTCTACATCTAGGTCAGATATTGACAAACCTACTAGAGTATGTAATCCAAAATACAAAAAGCAAAGAGGTAAGAGTAAATATCGTCTTACTATCTAGTATAAAAGATGGCATTAAACTAAAGTTTCAAATAGAAGCAGGTATAAAGATAGAAAATAGAGAAGCACTATTTAAGTCATACTATGATGAGAAGCTTAGAACCTATGTAGGATTAGGTCTATTTGTTGCAAAAGAGCTAACTGTATTGATGGATGGTGAGCTTGTTATAGAGATGATTGATAAAGAAGAGGACTATATCGTCTTAACTGTTCCAATAGAGGAGAAAAATAGAGACAAAAGAAAGTATCGTCTTCCAAACAAAGGATTAGTAGGTAAGAGGATACTTCTTGTAGATAGTAGTGACAACTCAGCTCTAGCAGTGGAGAAGCTATTTGCTTACTTCAAAGCAGAGGTAGATATTATAAAAGCAGATAAGCTTAAAAAAGGTATGCCAAGCTTTGCTAACTATGAGATTGTCATACTTAGTGATGTACTCTTTACCAAAAGAGTATTTATGGAGCTTGAAGAGGTTAAAAGAGCCAATAACCTAAAGATAATTAGTCTAGCAAATCTATTTAATACATATAAGATGCCCCAAAATAATATTGTTGATATAACTATGAAAAAGCCACTTACACAAGAGTATGTCTTTGATACCCTCATCCAACTATATAGTGATGCCAATGCAGAGAAAGTTAGCACTAATGGTGATGATAACCTAACAGCACTACCTGTATATGTAGGTGGTTTTGAGATTATTGACAATGTTGATATTGAGGACTTTAGTCGCTTTAGAGGAGCTCATATATTGATAGTAGAGGATAATCGTATCAACCAAAAAGTTGTTATGAGTATGTTAGGACAATCAGAGATGAAGCTCTCAATTGCCAACAATGGTCAAGAGGCTATTGATTTTATTGAAGATAACCATCATGATAATGATACTATAGATTTCGTCTTTATGGATATAAATATGCCTGTTATGGATGGATATACAGCCACAGAGAATATAAGAAAAAATAGTGAGTTTAATGATATACCTATCGTATCTCTTACAGCATTGGTATCAGAGCATGAAGTACAAAAGATGTTTGATGTGGGGATGAATGGATACTTATCTAAGCCTGTTAAGATAGAGAGATTATATACAGCACTAAATGCTTTCTTAGATAGTAAAATGTTTGATGTCGTAGAAGAAGAGCCTTCTCACCATATACAAATAGAGCTTGATGGCTTAGATATTGAAGAGGGGTTAGCATATACCAAAAATAATGTAATATTCTACAAAGAGATACTAAAAGAGTTTTTAGATGCCTACTCCAATAGTGATATAGTCTTTGAGAGATTGGTAAATGAGAAGCGATATGGACAAGTGAAGATGTTATGTCTTGATATGAAAGGTCTCACAGGTACTATTGGTGCAAAAGAGATGCATACAGTTATTAAAGAGATATACCAATATATCATATATAATAAGCCTGAGCTAATACACAGCTATATAGGTAAATACAAAACAGAGTTAGCTAAACTTAGAAAATCTATAGATATGTATCTTACTATCTAAGCATTAATTAGAGCAGATGCCCCATCTGCTCTTTTTTTACTTTTAGATAGCCTATATTATAAGGGTTTGCTTCTATCTGTATAGGTACTCTTTGTGTTATCTCTATATCTCCTAGACTCTCTATCTTTTTGGGATTGTTTGTGAGTAGTCTTAGCCTCTTTATCCCAAAATCTTTGAGTATAAACTCTACTACCTCATAAGTCCTCTCATCTGCTCTAAAACCTAACTGATGATTGGCTTCTACTGTATTAAATCCTCTATCTTGTAGGGCGTAAGCGTTTACTTTGTTTAGTAGTCCTATGTTTCTTCCCTCTTGACGGTGGTATATTATCATACCTCCCTCTTTGGCTATAAGCTTTTGTGCAAACTCCAACTGCTCTCCACAATCGCATTTGCTAGAGCCTAAGGCATCTCCTGTTAGACACTCTGAGTGGACTCTTACTATTGGATTATCAGATAGATTATCTGTGAAGATAGCTAAGTGTTCTTTATCATCTTGCTTAAATGCTTTTATGTTAAATGTGCCATATTTTGTCGGTAAAGTTGCGATTTGTGATATTTCTATATTATTCATGGTGAAATTATACTTTAACAATAGACAATTAATAGTTAATAATCAATATTTATTGTAAAATAAATTTAATTTAAATATAAAGGTATGTTAATGTTTGCTCGTTTTAGAAGAAGAAGAATTAATCCAGTGCTAAGAGATTTGCTCCAAGAGACCCATTTGAGAGTGGATGATTTTATCTATCCACTATTTGTAAAGAGTGGCACAGGCATCAAGATAGAGGTAGGCTCAATGCCTGGTGTATTTCAGATGAGTATAGACCAAGTAATCAAAGAGTGTAATGAGCTAAAAACTTTAGGGATATACTCTATTATACTATTTGGTATTCCCACTACCAAAGACTCTGTAGGTAGTGATGCGATGTGTGAACACGGTATCATAGCAAAAGCCGTAAGAGAGATAAAAGAGGCTCACCCTGATATGTTCGTCACTACTGATTTGTGTTTTTGTGAATATACAGACCACGGTCACTGTGGAGTGCTTGACCCTGTTCTAAAAACAGTTGATAATGACATCACACTAGATAATCTAGCCAAACAAGCTGTAGTCCACGCCAAAGCAGGTGTTGATATGATAGCACCTAGTGGTATGATGGATGGTATGATTATGGCTATAAGAGAGGGTCTTGATGAGGCAGGATTTGTCAATCTCCCTATTATGTCATACTCTACTAAATTCTCATCTGCATATTATGGACCATTTAGGGATGTAGCAGAGTCTAGCCCTAGCTTTGGAGATAGAAGAAGCTATCAGATGAACCCAGCTAATCGTAATGAAGCCATAGCAGAGAGTGTAGCAGATGAAGCAGAGGGTGCTGATATACTTATGGTCAAACCAGCCCTAGCATATCTCGATGTGATAAGAGATGTCAAAAACAACACAACTCTGCCACTAGCTATATATAATGTATCAGGTGAATACTCTATGCTCAAAGTAGCAGGAGAGGCAGGTGTGATTGATTATGACAAAGTTATGATGGAGACTCTGTTGGCGTTCAAAAGAGCAGGTGCTGATATTATCATCACTTACCATGCCAAAGAGGCAGCTATTTTACTCAATAAGTAAAAATATGAAAGTAGCACTAATACAACAAGCTTATCATGGTAGTAAAAAAGAGACTATGGCGATAACCCAAAAATCTATAGAGGAGGCTTCATCAAATGGAGCTGATTTAGTAGTGCTTCAAGAGCTTCACCAAACAGAGTATTTTTGCCAAAGTGAAGATACGAAGTTTTTTGCTTACGCCGATGAGTTTGAAGAGGACAAAAAATTTTGGTCACAAGTAGCTAAGGATAATAAAGTAGTGCTTGTAACATCTCTATTTGAGAGACGAACCGCAGGAATGTATCACAATACTGCTGTAGTATTTGAATCAGATGGCACACTTGCAGGAAAATATCGTAAGATGCATATACCAGATGACCCAGGATTTTATGAGAAGTTTTATTTCACACAAGGTGATATGGGATTTAGACCTATAGATACATCGGTGGGTAGATTGGGTGTGCTTGTATGTTGGGACCAGTGGTATCCTGAGTCTGCAAGGATTATGGCTCTAAAGGGTGCTGATATGCTTATATACCCTACTGCTATTGGTTGGTTTGATGGTGATAGCCCACAAGAGAAGAGTAGACAACTAGATAGCTGGATAACTATCCAACGCTCACACGCTATAGCCAATGGACTACCTGTAGTAAGCTGTAACCGTACAGGATTTGAGGCAGATAGCTCAGGTGTATTAGATGGTATTAGATTTTGGGGCAACTCATTTGTCTGTGGTGAACAAGGTGAGATGTTATCAAGTGCCAATGAGAAAGATGAGACTATTATCTATGCTGATATAAGTGCCAAACGGACAAAAGAGGTGAGAGATATATGGCCATTTTTGCGTGATAGACGCATAGATGGTTATGGTTGTTTAATGAAGAGATATTGTGATTAAATTAAAATTTATTTATGGAGTAATAGAGTTATGTATGAAGCATTACCAGTAGAAAAGGGCAGACCAGTAGAGTGGAAATTACCACCAAAAGAGTTTTATGAAGCGTTAGGTTTTGATGGTATGAAAGATTTGATGTACCGTTTTTATGATGAGATTTATGATAGTGGTATAGCCAATTTCTTCCCACAAGATGAAGCTGAATTTGAGAAAGTCAAAGAGAAAAATACAAAGTTTTTTATAGAGTTATGTGGAGGACCAAAGATATATGACGAGGTAGCAGATGGGATGGACTTGAACGAATATATGCTCCGTATCCACGATGAGTTCTCTATATATGATAAGTCTCGTTTTGAGTGGCTAGGGTGTATGGAGACAGCACTAAGAGATACTCCAATAGACCAAAAGCTCAAAGATGAGTTTTGGGACTACTTAGAGAAGTTCTCCAAACTAACTGTAAATACATTTTCTGATGGTAGTACATACTATGCTACTACTGCTGTATAGTTTCATTTAGTAACTTTTGATAAAAAAAAATTATAATATAAAATATTTTTTTCATATTAAAATCTATACTATAGGATATAATATCGCATGTGAGCAGAAAGCCTCACAACAAAATATATATCAAGGAGATATAAGATGAAAAGTTTAGGTAAAATGATTACTACAATCATCGCAGGAGTTTTAATTTTTGGATTAAGTGCTTATGGAGCAGAAGAGTACTCTTTTTCTGTTGAGAACTCAACTAAGACAACTATCACAAAAGTTCTAGTTTCAGAAGATGGTAAAAACTGGGGTTTCTTTGATATTGGAGATGGTATCAAAGCAGGAGATACGATGAAACTCGTATGGGATGCTAGTACAAACAATCAAGAGTGTAAACAGTATGTAAAAGCTGTTTGGATTGATGATAGCGAATCAGAATCAGCAATATTCAACTTCTGTGAAGATGACCTTGAATTAGTATTTTAATCTTTATAGTTTTAGTCTCTTTTTATAAGAGACTAAAATTTACTAATTAATCTCTTCTCTAGCGACTCTCATCCAACACTCTAAGCTCTTCTTCACCCTGTTTTACATATTTGGCATACATTGTTAATAGTATATCTGTAGGTTGAGTAAATGATTGTATGAAAAATGCCAATGGGTCATGTTCATCTACACCATCTACATCTACTAGGTTTTCTATAAAATGCTCAAAGCTATGTCCTGCCATAACAGCAGATGCGTGTATCATCATCGCGTCTTTAAGTTCTGGGTGGTCTATGGTGTAGTTGAGTACCAAAAATATCTCTTTTGCACCCTTTTTGTCATTTTCGCTATATCTTTGAATACCGTGTTCATATATCGCTCTAGCTGTTGCCAAATCTTCGCTATCACTCATATCAAAGAGCTCTTTTTTAGTTAGTTTATCAGCTAATATATCAAATGCTCTATTTACGATAAAGGTAAAAACTTCATTTATATCATCTTCTGGTGCTTCTATGATTAGTTTGGCGTCTAGTAGTTGATACCCTTTTGCTATACTCTCTTCATCTCTACACTCTTTTTCTAATCTAGCTATATTTGCCAAAAACTCTGGGTCTTTTTTTAGCTCTTCTATATGTATATCTGGTGTTTGCATCTTTTATCCTTTGGTTTTTAGGTATTTTTTTACTCTCTCTAGTGCTTGGGTGGTTTTCTCTTTTTCATAGACTAACGCTAGTCTCACAAATCCTACTCCCTGCCCCTCTCGTCCTAAGAATGAACCGGGGATAACTTTGAGATTGTATTGTGCATATAACTCTTTTGTGAAGATTATCTCATCATCTACTTCGAGCCATATATAAAAGGTAGCTTTTGGTCTATCTATATCCAATATCTCTTTGGCTATAGCGAAGTTGTCTATATATTTTTGTCTAAATATATCTACATGAGCTTGGTCACTCCACGCTAGAGCAGAAGCATATTGAAGAGGGAGAGGTGAGGCACAACCTACATAAGTCCTGTATATCATATACTCTCTTAGTATATTCTCATCTCCTGCGATAAATCCTGAACGCAACCCCGGGGCTGATGAACGCTTGGATATTGAGTTGATTACAAGTACATTTTTAAACTCACTATTTCCTACTTCAATAGAGGCATTTAGGATAGATGGTATAGGCTCATCAAGATATAAATCTACATAACACTCATCATTGAGTAGCACAAAGTCATACTTCAAAGCCAACTCTACCCATATCTTCATATCCTCTAAACTCATCACTGATGAAGTGGGATTGTTTGGAGAGTTTAGGATTACTAGATTGGCTCTTTGTAGAGTCTCTTCATTTGGTATCATCGGTTGGAAGCTGTTCTCTTTGTTGAGATTTAGATATATCACCTCTGCCTTGCTTGCTTTGGCTGAGCCCTCATAAATCTGATAAAATGGATTGGGGAATATCATAAGAGGATTTTTTTTATCATGAAGCAAAAATTGAGGGAAGTTAAATAGCACCTCTCTCGTACCAAAAGTAGGTATGATTTGCTCATCACTCAAAGATAGTCCAAAGCGATTTTGGTTATATCTTTTCATACCATCTCTCAAAACATCTTCACCAGCTGTTTTGGGATATTTATTGAGTAGATGAGCTGTTTTGTTTAGCTCATCAGTTATAAATGTAGGTGTCTCAAATTGTGGTTCACCAATAGTTAGACTAAGTGGAGAGTAGTCTAAGTTTGGTTCTATATCTGAAAGCAGAGTGTTAAGTTTCTCAAAAGGATAAGTCTCAAAGTTCATAAAAGCCCTATTTTTTGAGAATTATAGCGTATTTAGAGTAAAATCTATATAGATTTACTACTTTAATTATATCGTGTATATTAGCATATAGTGGGTAAAATTAAATCAAAAAGGAGTATTATGATAATCATACCTGCAAGAATAGGCTCAAGTCGTTTCCCAAACAAAGTATTAGCAGATATAGGTGGTATGCCTATGGTGGTAAGGACTGCTAGGGCTGTAGAGAGTATAGATAGAGTAGTTATCGCTACAGACTCACAAGAGGTGATAGATATAGCACTATCTCATGGCATAGAGGCGATACTAACATCATCTTCACACCAAAGTGGTACAGATAGGATATATGAAGCTGTAGAGATTTTAGGATTGGATGATGATGAGATTGTTATCAATGTACAAGCAGATGAGCCATTTATAGAGATAGAGGTGGTAGAGGCTATATACAATCTAACTAAAAAAAATATAAATAACTCAAAAATAATGATGAACTCTGGATATAAATTTATATCAAACCCCCAAGCAGATGATACAAATATCGTAAAAGTAGTAACAGATAGTGAGGATATAGCTCTATACTTCTCAAGAGCCAAAATACCATACCCTAGAGACCACCAATTTAACAACTATAAAGGACATTTGGGTATATATGGATTTAGTGTAAAGTCTCTAAGAGATTTTTGTAGCCTTTCACCTGCACCACTAGAGCATATAGAGAAACTAGAGCAGTTAAGAGCACTCTATTACGGATATGAAGTAGCGATGATAGAGGTATCTACCCAAAGCTTTGGTATAGATACACTAGAGGATTTGAATATGGCTCTAAAGTATCATAGATTGTAGATAGGTAGGTATCTACCTACTTAACAGCATTTCCAATATCCCACATCGGCAAGAATATACCAAGAGCCATCAAGAGTACAAGCCCTGCAATAAAGAACCCCATTACAGGCTCAATATAAGCAGATAAGTTATCTATCAACTCCTCAAACTGCTCTTCATAGTATGTAGTTACTTTACCAAGCATAGCATCCAACTGCCCACCAGCCTCACCTGCTCTTATCATCTGTAGTAACATATTTTGATACAACCCTGTAATATCAAAAGACTCTGCTAGACTCATACCTCTACCTATATTTCCATTTACAGTCAATAGCTTCTCTTTGAGTACAGAGTTATCTACCATATTTACAGCTGTCTCTAGTGCTTCGGATACAGGAATACCTGACCTTACAAGCTCACCAAATACAAGATTATATCTGTGCATAGTAGATAGAAATATAGCTCTATTAATAAGAATAAACTTAGGATGAAGCATAACCTTATCCATCTGATACTTAAAGTCTTCACTATTTTTATACATATATTTCATAACATTAACTAATGCGATAAGACCAATTAAAAGATATATACCATAGTTTGTAAATGCCCACTCCAAATTAAGAAGTACCTTTGTAGGCATAGGAAGTTCAGTCTTAAACTCTGCAAAGATACCTTTAAATTTAGGAACAACAACCATAATCAATATTGTAAATGCTATAGCCATAGCACCCAAAGTAATCATAGGCGAACGGACAGCTTTTTTAAATTTAGCTCCATTCTTTTGAATATTCTCCATAATATCACCTAGCTTACCATAAGCTTCAGATAGATTACCAGTCTGTTCACCTAGATTAGTCATAGCCAAAGCTACATTACCAAACTCATCTGCATAAGGTGTTATAGCCTCAAATAGACTCTTACCTGCATTAATATCACTATTTATCTTTGCATAGATTGCTTTAAGTTGTTCATTGTCTGTATTTTGAGATACCTCCAAGAGAGTATCATTAATAGCTATACCTGCATCTGTCATAACAGCTATCTGTCTAATGGTTGATAGTTTATCTGAGAGTGGTATCTTCTTTTTAAAAGAGCCTTTAAATCCAGCCATTAAGTTTTCAAAAGAATCCTCTAATGGAGCTGCTGTCTCTTCTGCTTTTGTAACCATAGCTAGAGGGAACTTCTCTTTTGCTAACTTAATAGCATCCATTCTATTCTCAGCTTTTATAGTCTCTTTTCTCTTCTTTCCTTTTTCTGTTATAGCTACACTAAAATATTTCATACTATAACCTCGCCACTCTAAATATCTCTTCGATTGTAGATTTACCCTCAAGAGCCTTTTTGACACCATCTTCAAACATTGTAACAAATCCCTCTTCAAGGGCTTGTTTGGTTAAATCCTCTTTTGATGCTACTTTTGCAATCATTCTTGCCAACTCTTCACTCACAACCAAAACTTCTGAAATCATCTCTCGTCCTGCATAGCCACTCTGTCCACACTCTTTGCACCCCATACCTTTATAGAAAGTAGGATTTTCAGGTAGATACTGCTGTACATCTTTAAGTAGCACAGCATCTAATACAGTTGTAGTCTTACAGTGGGTACATATCTTTCTTACTAGCCTTTGAGCTTGAATAGCTACTAATGCCCCACTCACTAGATACTCCTCTATCCCCATATCCAAAATCCTAGATATTGATGATATAGCATCATTAGTGTGTAGGGTTGAGAGTACAAGGTGACCAGTGAGGGCAGCTTGAATAGCAATACGAAGAGTCTCTTGGTTACGAATCTCCCCAATCATAATCTTATCGGGGTCTTGTCTTAGTATAGATTTCAGAGCATCTGCAAATCCTAATCCAACACTCTCTTTTACATTGACCTGTTGAAGTCCTGCCATCTGGTACTCCACAGGGTCTTCAACGGTGATAATCTTATCTCGTATATCTTTAATGGCATTAACTGCACCATAGAGTGTGGTGGTTTTACCAGAACCTGTAGGACCTGTAACAAGTACAATACCATAAGGTGCTTTAATCGCATTGGCAAATTTTTCATAACAAGATGTACTCATACCAGCATCTTCTAGTCTAATCATAGCTTTGGACTTATCCAAAATACGCAAAACGATAGACTCACCTTGAATAGTAGGTAGTGTAGATACCCTAAAGTCAAACTCTTTTTTGGCCACTGTAGCAGAGAACCTTCCATCTTGTGGTTTTCTCTTTTCTGCTATATCTAGGTTTGAGAGTAGCTTCATCCTTGAAGCAAATGGACTAAATATATCTTTATCAAATGTAAAACTCTGTCTTAACATACCATCAACTCTAACTCTAACAACACAGCTTTTTTCTGTAGCTTCAATATGTATATCACTAGCCCCTGCAAATATAGAGGCTTTGAGTACAATATCAATCAGCTTCTCAACAGCAGGAGACTCATCATTTTTTTTGCCCTTATTCCCCTCTTGACTCAAATCTTTACGGATTTCACTAATTAGACCCTTGACACTCTCATTAATCTCAAGTCGTTGAAGATGTTGCTGAATTTGTGAGGGTTTGGAGATAGCTATAGATATAGGCTTCCTAGGAAAAAGTCTCTGTATTGTATCTTGTGCTGCCATATCAAGAGGGTCATCAAATACAATCAATACATTGAGGTCTGTCTCTTCAATAGGGATAATATTATATTTGAGAAGTTGAGAATAAGATACCTTGGAAAAGAGCTTCATATCAATCTCAATATCATCTAAATCTACATACTCTATATGAAGTGACTTTGCAACCTCTTCTATAATTGGTACGATATTTATACCCTCTATCTTCTCGAGGTGAGAGAGAGTTATCACGCCCTCTCGTATTTTTTTGGCCAAGAATACTTCGACGGTATGAATATCGACCATATTTCCAGCCAAAAGATTGGCAAATGAGATTTTTTTAGGAGGTCTGCTTCTTACAAGTGTTGAGATAGCATCTTTAGTAAGAAGCTTCTCTTTAAGCATAATTTCAATAAGTTTTACCATCGTTGTAATACCTTTTACTATTTTTTATAGTTTATTATTTTTTATCTTATATAGTAGGTTCTTTGCCTCTTCTGAGTCAGATTTTTTTATATAAGATACCAAAATGGATATAGCTTCACTTTTGTTACCTAACTTTAGTTTAGATTTTACAAATATAAATATACTCTCCTCCATATCAGCATCAATCTTATTACTCTCCAAAGCCCAATATTGAGCCTTATTATAATCACCTCTTTTGTAGTAACTACTTGCCAAAAAGAGTGCATCTTCTATATTGTGTGTTTGAAAAAATCGTGTTTCCACATCTTTATATGCACTAACACTAGTGCTTTCGACAATATTTAGATTAGCTTTACCATCTAATAGTGGAATATCTACTAAGTTATCTTTAGGTTTATCTTTAATCTTACTATTTTGAATAAAATTTTTATCTCTATCTCCTAAGATACCCAATGGCTCATCTACTAATAGTATATCTTTTATAGTAGGAGTCTTTGTTACTACTTTAGTCGTTGTAGTGTTAGTATCAAAATAGCTCTTTATAGTATCCAAGTATTGCTTATCTTTTAATACAATTACTGTAGCTATAGCTAAAATTATCAAAAGAGCTATACCAAGTATTATAGGTCTTCTCTCTTTTTGCTTATATCTAATCCACTCATCTTCTAACGGTTTAATATCATACATGAATATATCCTAATTTTAACGCTGCCATCTCAATGATTTTTTTGGGTATTCTCTCATAATCTATCTTTGATGGTTCATTTTTATCATAAAATTCACAAATCTCAAACATAGTAAAGAGAAGCTTATTACACTCTCTATAGTTTCCTTGTGTATATTTGTGTATAAGTTTCATATCTTTTTCTACAATAGAGTTTGCTACCTCAAATAGATTTTTCTTTAGTAACTTTTTGTGTATATATACACTCTGGTCTTCTAGTGAACCATTTTTTAGCTCAATCACTTCCCATATACGAGTCTTAAAATGCTCTTTGGCTATCAAATCTTCATCATCTGTTTTGTGTAGGGCTACTACAAATTTAACGGCTCTACTATCAGAGAGTAGTCTTATCTTCTCCATCATATCAGCATTATACATCTGAGCTTCATCAAGAAGTATTATAATCTCTCTTTTACCTCTAAGCTTTCTACAGTAATCAACTAGTGCAGAGAAGTTTACTACTGTGTTATTTGGCAAATCTTTTTTGGTTAAGATTTTAAATAACTTATGAAAAAACTCTTTCTCATTAAGAGCTGGTGTATCAAAATAGTATATCTCTTTTTGATGTTTTAGTCTATCTTGAATATAGTTGAGTAATATACTCTTACCAGTCCCTGGTCTTCCAAAGAGTAAAATCATCTTTAGTGGTTTATCCATGCTATGCTCTAACTGTTTATAGGCAGTCATAGAAGACTCTAACTCTATATAATCATTAATATCTATAGAATCTACGAATACATTTTTGGCATCTTCATATCTACTTTTCATTTAATTTTGAATACCCCAAGTCTTTTAGAGATACTGATTTAGAGTTTGTTACAATGTGTGGCGTAATGATAAGAACTAACTCTTCTACTGTATCTATCTTCTCTTGTCTTTTAAATAGACTACCTAATAGTGGAATATCTCCTAGAAGTGGCACTTTATTATCTTGAAAACCACTCTTTGTAGAGATTAACCCTCCTAAAATCGCATGTTCACCATCTTTTACTTTTATAACAGATGCTATCTGTCTTTTTATAAGGTCTGGTGGAATATTTCGTATTGCACCTCCTGAAGATACAGTATCAACAGTATCTGAAATAGAAGGGTTTATCTTTAGTGTAATATATCCATTCTCATCTATCTCTGGAGTTATATCAAGTAGTATCCCTGCAAATACAGAATCAACAGTCTCACCTTGGGCTGCAACTGCTCCTCCTCCACTACTAGCTGTAGAGCTTGATGTTATCTTATAGAAAAGCTCCTTACCTACACTAATAAGTGCTGGTTGATTATTTAGAGTCATTACTCTAGGGCTTGATATAGATTTTACATCTCCCTGAGTTGAGAGAAACTTTACCACTTCACTTAAATCAGTTTGACCAGTTATATTTATAACCTGCGCACTACTAGGTGTTGCACCATCTTGATATGTGGCAGCTCCAATTCCTGTCTCAGTAAAGCTGTAAGTTGAGATATTTTTTTGTGCCATAGCGAGTGAGCTGATACTTATATTTTGGAGAGTATATAGCTGAGACCAATCTATACCTGTTGTTTTGCTATCATTAAAAGAGACATTGAGTATTCTAACATCAATTAATACTTGTGACTTTATCTGTTTGGTAAGAGCTTTTATATATTCGCCCACTCTACTAATTTGGTTGTTTGTTCCTGTTACTGTTACCATACCAGCTTCTGCATTTATTATAGGAGCTACAGGGTTATACTCCCAAACCTTACCATCTGGTCCAGTCCACCCAGCACCAGCTTTTACATAGTGAGTACTACCATCAGATGCACCAATAAGAATTCTCTGTATCTCTTTTTCAACTGTCTTCCAAAACTCAAAATCATCATTGCTAGTGATACTAATACCTGTCTTTGCAGTAGATGAACTTCCTCCTGAAGTGGCTCCCTTATTTGAGTTAGCAATAGTTACATTAGCTGTACTCTCACCTTTTCTTTTACCAGATATGTAGTGGATACGAAATGTTTTTGTAATAAGATATGAGATTTTTAGCTTATTACCTGCTAGAGTATAGTGTAAATCATTATCTTTTAAAATCGTATTTAAAAAGCCACTTAGCGTACTATTTTTTAACTTTACATAATAGAGCTTTTTATTCATACGAAGTTTAGCCTGTTCATCATTTACAATAACAGTCATACCACAAGTATCTGCTAAATTCTCAATAACATCTCCTATACTAAGTTTGCTATCAATAGTGACACTAAATAGCTTTGTAGAACAGCTACTTGCACTTAGTGTAGTGCTAAATCCTAAAGATATCACACACAGTATAAATATATGAACTACCAGTTTTTTTATTTTTTCCATTTAACTACCTCTTTTCCAATTTGATAAAACTATCTCTATGTTTACGAAGATATAGTTTTCTAATAACATTACCATTTCTCAATACAACACCTCTTTTGCCTATATAACCTAATCTGTATCCTAAAATTGTCTCATTTATATCTAACCATTTATTATTTATATAGGCTTTACCATTGACAACAGCATTTAGCTCCATCTTTACATCTGTAGGGTCTGGTTTTTTCTCTTTTCTAGGTATTACAAAGGTTGTGATATTATTCTCATCCTCTTCTAGCCTTACAAAAGGCTCTTTTGTATCTTCTAGTGTAGAGAGTTTAACCCCCTCTCTCTTTTGATGTATCTTTGTTACCATATCTTGTATCTGTTGAAGAGATAAATCAGCATTTAAGATAGTTACGAGAAGTAATAATATAGTAATTTTTTTCATTAGTGATTAATCCCCCATACTGATATATGTATATCTGCTACAATTTTTGAAGAGTTTGTATCAAGAGCAAGTTCTGTTTTGAAAATATCAGTTACAAGCACATTTTGTTCAAGCTCATTCATAAATTTGATTATATTTTTATAATCTCCCTTACACCCAACTCCTATTTCCAAAACATGCCCAAAGCTTCCATTACTATCTGCGTAGTGATTAGTGATATACTGCAAATCAACATTTTGTATCTCTGCTTTATTTGTAATAGAGTTTAGAAATTTTGACCAACTCTTTTGGTTAAATAGCATATCTGATAGTTTATCTAGATTTGAGTTTATAAACTTTATCTTATCTTTATACTTAGCTACACTCTCGTTTTTGTTTTTTATATCTCTATCTAGCTTCATCACCATATAGTCTTGGTTACCATTACGAGAGATAGAGTTTAGATATGTCTTATTATCTTTTATACTTTTTTCTATTCTCTTTTTGCTAGTCTCACTCTTTTTGTGCAAATCTTCTGTATATGGTAGTAAAAAAGCGTATCCTATATATGCTAATAGCCCTGCAAATCCTAAAATCATTACCCATTTTTCATTCTCTTTTTTGGTAGCAAAGTAGGCATCTAACTCTTCTAGCGTATCTTCTAAAGCTTTCATTTCATATTCACCTTTAATAGACCTTTATAGTAGTTATTAATAGGGTCTTTTTCAATTTTCTCAATATCTATACTAACTATCTCATCAAAATGTTTATCGGATATATACTTTATAACTTCTGTAAATTTCCTATCATCTGAGCTAACTAATGATAGCTCTAAATTATCATTATCACTTTTTAGCATATCTATATTTACCTCAAATTTAGTAAGCTCTTCGGCAATTGTATGAAATATTCCTGATTTTAGTCTATAGTTCACTTTTTTATCATATATCGCTGTAAGAGTCTTTGCTTTAGCTTCATACTTCATAAGAAGAGTCTTTATCTGCTCATTTAGTCCTGTGATGGTACTATTTTTACGACTAATAATTCCCTTATATTTAGTGGCCTTGGTACTTAGCTCTTTATCCTCTCCTGTTAGAGTATATACCTTAGCATCATTAACATAAGAGCCTACTAGATATACAAGAGGATAAGCTAGACTAAGTACAATAGCTGATGCTGTAGATATGATAAACTGCCCACTAGCACGATTGACAAATGATGGTGGTCTAGGGTACATAGTAAGATTGACTATAGAGGTCTCATCCTCCATATATACAAGTCCACTAAGCATCATTAGATACTGTAGTTGGTCTGTGTACCACTCATCATTCTCAACGCCATAATCAAGATTAAACTCTGTAGAGTTTAACCCTAGATAGTTTTGGCTATAATCATCAAGCCCTATAATTGGACCATTCACACTACCTATAAACATCTGATGAACACTATCTAACGCAAAGGCTCTCTTTACATATATTATAATATCGTTTATAGTGATAAATACCTCAGAGAATATCTTCATAAAACTCTCTTGATACTCACTCTGTATTGTCTTTAGTCCCTCTGATTCTAATACTTTAAAAAATACCTTATCATCTATCTTCTCACCTAGTAGCTCACAATACTTATCATATATCTGCTCTAGTGAAAACTCTATAGATTTTGAGTATAGGTATTCACCATTTTTATATATTGTAACAAAGGCATCATGCATTGTAAAATATACAAAACAGTGAGTATTATTTGATTTAAGTATCTCTTTTGTATAGAGTGCTTTATATAGAAGTGGTGCCGGTATAATTAAATCTATAAATTTAGTCTGCTCTTTTACAGGTAAATAAAGCTCATCTAGCTCTTCTGACTCAGCCACAAATATATGAAACTCTCTATCCTCACCCTCTTGTTCTATCTCCATATAAGAGATAACATACTCATTGGCTTGGTCTAGTCCTAAATCTTCATAGGCTTTAATATCTAATATATCTGGAATATCATCTTCTTCTATACTTCTACTTACTTTTACACTTGTACTAATTATATTTTTATTAGTAAGATAAGATACGATATAGTTAGATTTACTAAATGAGAGTTTTTTTAAAGGTTGGCATACACTGTTTTTAAATATATATCTCTTCTCTGTATATGCATTTAGTGTAACAATATTTTTAACTGTTGATTGTGTTGGTTGTGCTTCTTCTTTTTTTGAAAACATCATTAAACTTCCTTATCTATTGAGCAAATTATATATGTTATAATATTAAAACTCTCTTACAAAAGCTAAAACTACTTAAATCATTAGATAATATAACCAAACTCCTCTAATCCATCTCTATTTTTACTCCACCCTTTTTTGACAGATACATGCAAATCTAAAAATATCTTTTTGCCTGAAAATAGCTCCAACTGCTTTCTTGCAAACTTCCCTACTCTCTTTATCCCCTCACCTTTTTGACCCACTATCATACCCTTTTGTGTATCTTTTTCGACCACAATTGTAGCATATACCTTATCTAGGCTATCACTCTCCTCTATCTTCTCTATAGTCACATCACTCTCATAAGGTATCTCATCAGATAGGTTCTCAAATATAGACTCACGGATAAGCTCTTTATATATATCTCTAATATTATCTGTAGTCAATATATCTGTATCAAATAGAAATGGTGATTTGGGTAGATGTTTTGAAATCTCTAAGAGTAGTCCTGCTTTACCTACCTTTTTGTTTACAGAAAATGGAATAATCGCCTCAAATCTATCTTGATACTTCTGATACTCTCCTAGCTTTTTAAGTACATCTGATTGTTTTACATTATCCATTTTGGTAAGAATAACTATATGCTTGGTATCTCTTCTCTCACTCATAGCTAAGAACTTCTCATACTCTGTTAGCTTATCTGTAATTGGTGCTAAAAATATAATCAAATCAGCATCACCAATCGCTTTGAGTACCTCATCCATCATAAACTGATTGAGTAGCTTCTCTTTTTGATGAATTCCGGGAGTATCTACAAAGATAATCTGATTATCCTCATGCATAACTATAATATTCATCCTCTTTCGTGTAGCTTGAGCCTTTTTAGATACCATCGCAAGTTTCTCTCCTACTATAAAGTTGAGTAGTGTACTCTTCCCTGCATTTGGTCGTCCTACAACTGCTACAAATCCTGCTTTTGTATCTATATCTTCATAATCTTTCATCTTTTGCCTCTATTTTTTTATTTTTTATCTCTTTTTCTTAGCTAATAGCTTCAATAGTAGTGTAGTAAGTACAAATGTTGGTGGTGAGCCTACATCTAATGCTACTATCGCATTTGAACACAAATCTAAGCTACTCTTATCTAACTTGTAGCTTTGTGATACTATAGCCTCTTTGGTTATACTCTCTATGATAACTCTCATCTCTTTGCTATCTGTTCGTTTATGCTTTTGGACAAACATATAGACAGATGCTAGGCTAAGTGTATATAAATCAAGCGAAAACTCTTCTATCTTCTCTTCTGATGAGACTACGAGTATAGGTAGTCTTGAACGGATTGTATCTAGTATAGTGGCTCTATTTGGAGTGATTAAAATAAACTCTTTATTTCTAGGTGGCTCTTCTATCACTTTAAGTAGTTTATTTTGGACTACATCTGAAAATCTATCTCCTGCTAGTATGATGATGGTTCTATTCTCACTAGCTATATAGGCTTTTTCAATAGCCAACTGAGCATCTTCAACCAAAAAGTTATCATCTTTGATTATCTTGATAATGCTCTCATCTCTTTTGAGACTCTCCAACTGATTTATAGTGCCCTCTATATCACTAGAGATAATTACTTGACTT
>Ga0193962_1000235_pt1 | contig 24966 bp, 28 predicted proteins | sample FB_5_MG_FD_140335 | JGI IMG/M metagenome (GOLD analysis project Ga0193962, IMG submission 140335) | Microbial mat bacterial communities from the Broadkill River, Lewes, Delaware, United States - FB_5_MG | ecosystem: Environmental > Aquatic > Freshwater > River > Microbial mats | place: USA... | reverse complement strand
TCGTAATATAGAATTAGCGCTCGGAAGTAGCGTAAAAAAACCTTCAAAAAGTGAAACACCAAATATACAAATAGCTAGAAAATCTATAGTAGCAAAGAGTGCTATAAAAAAAGGTGATCTGTTGAGTGAAGAAAAACTAGCTATTAAAAGACCAGGCAAGGGTATAAGTCCTATGAGATGGGATGAGATAGTTGGAAGTGTAGCTATAAAAGACTATAAAGAAGATGAGTTGATATGAAAAAGATTTGTGTAGTTACAGGAACTAGAGCTGAATATGGATTGCTTTATTGGCTCATGAAAGAGATAGAAACAGATAAAGATTTAGAACTTCAAATCATAGCTACAGGTATGCATTTAAGTCCTGAGTTTGGACTTACATATAAAGAGATAGAAAAAGAGTTTACAATAGATAAAAAGATAGAGATGCTTTTATCTTCTGATACCTCTGTAGGTATAGCTAAATCTATGGGCTTAGCACAGATATCATTTGCTGAAAGTTATGAAGAATTGAAACCAGACATATTAATTGTTCTTGGTGATAGATATGAAATATTTTCTGCTGTCAGTGCTGCTATGATAGCTCAAATTCCTATAGCTCATCTTCACGGAGGTGAGACAACAGAAGGTGCTTTTGATGAATCTATAAGACATAGTATCACTAAAATGAGTCATTTACATTTTACTGGCACAGATGAATATAAAAATAGAGTTATTCAACTTGGAGAACAACCTACTATGGTTTTTAATGTAGGTGGAATGGGAATAGAAAATATTAAAAGATTAAACTTACTATCAAAAGAAGAGTTTGAAAAGTCAATCGATTTTAAGCTTAATAAGAAAAATATATTAGTGACATTTCATCCCGTAACACTTGAAAACTCAACAGCAAAAGAGCAATTTGTAGAACTTTTAGATGCTATAGATGAACTTGAAGATACAAATATAATTTTCACAAAAGCAAATAGTGACACTGATGGAAGAGTTATAAATCAAATGTGCGATGAATATGTGGCTAAAAATGCTCATAAAGCAGAATGCTTTACATCTTTAGGACAACTTAGATACCTAAGTGCTTTACAATATGTAGATGCGATGGTAGGAAATAGTTCAAGTGGATTGGCCGAAGCTCCTAGTTTTAAAATAGGAACAATAAACATTGGAGATAGACAAAAAGGGCGAATCAAAGCAGACAGTGTGATAGATTGTGAACCAAATCAACAAAGTATCAAAAAAACATTTAACAAACTCTATTCAAAAGATTTCAAAGAGACTTTAAAAACTGTACAAAATCCATATGGTAATGGTTATGCTAGCAAAAAAATTATTGAAGTTATAAAAAAAGTTGATTTAAAAAATATATTAAAGAAATCATTTTATGATTTAAAGGTTTAAAATGAAAGACATAGAAAATCTAAAATTAGATATCAATTCAACAATACATGAAGCATTACAAATAATCAATAAAGGTGCAATGCAAATAGCTTTAGTAGTTGATAATGATAATAAGTTGATTGGAACTATTTCTGATGGTGATATACGGCGTGCATTATTAAAAAGAATTGATTTAGATAGTTCAGTTGATTCCATAGTATTTAAAAATCCTACAACAGCTAAAATAAGTGATACAAAAGAAGATATACTAAAACTAGCACTTTCAAAAAAGCTGCACCAAATACCTATAGTAGATGATGGAAAAATTTTAGGTATTCAAGAGATAGAAGAGCTTATAAAACCTAAAGAGAAAACAAACAAAGTTATCCTTATGGTAGGTGGACTTGGGACAAGACTTCGACCACTTACAGATAATACACCAAAGCCTATGCTAAAGGTAGGTAATAAACCAATCCTACAAACTATAATAGAAAAGTTTGCTGAGTATGGATATACAAACATTGTGTTATGTGTGAATTATAAGTCTCATGTTATACAAGACTTTTTTAAAGATGGTAGTGAATTTGGAGTAAATATTGAGTATATTTTTGAAGAACAACGAATGGGAACTGCAGGCGCATTAAGTCTTCTCAAAAATAAACCAACAGAGCCATTTTTTGTGATGAATGGTGATCTGCTCACAAATGTAAATTTTGAACATCTAGATAGCTATCATATTTCAAATAATTCTATGGGTACAATGTGTGTAAGAGAGTATGATTTTCAAGTGCCTTATGGTGTTGTAAATATAAAAGATAGTAAAATACTCTCTATAGAAGAGAAACCAACACATAAGTTTTTTGTGAGTGCAGGAATATATATGCTAAGTCCAGAAATAATAGACTATATTCCTCAAAATGAATTTTATGATATGCCTACACTTTTTGAAAAACTCATAAGTGAAGAAAAAAATATCATATCATTTCCTCTAAGAGAATATTGGCTTGATATTGGAAGACTGGAAGAGTATAAAAAAGCGAATGAAGAATATGACGAGGTGTTTTAATTGAAAGTTTTACTTATAGGTTTTGGTTCTATTGGAAAAAGACATTTTGATGTTTTATCTCAAATGGATAGAATCCAAAGCATTGCCATAGTTACAAAACAAACTATAGAAAATCAAATTTGTTACTCAAGTTTAGATGTAGTAGAAAATATTAATGAGTATGACTATTTTGTAATAGCATCTGAAACTAACAAACATTTTGAACAGTTGAAATATCTAGAAAATAATGTAAAAGGTAAATTAATTTTTTGTGAAAAACCTCTTTTCCAATCAAAACAAAATATAGAAATAAAAAACAATAAAATATTTGTAGGATATGTTCTTAGACTTCATCCACTACTTGAAAAACTAAAAGAGTTTATAAAAGATGAACAAGTAATATTTGCAAATGCTAAATGTGGACAGTATTTACCTTCATGGAGACCAAATACGGATTATAAAAAATGCTACAGTGCTAAAAAAGAAGAGGGTGGGGGAGTACTTTTAGATCTTAGTCATGAGATAGATTATGTTCAGTGGCTATGTGGTAGTATTCAAAATTTAAACAGTATTCAAACAAAAGTTTCAGATTTGGAGATAAACTCTGATGATTTAACGATGTTAATTGGAAAAACTGATACAAATACTATTGTTAATATCTCTATTGATTATATCAGTAAAATAACGCATAGAAAACTAATCATAGAAACTTTTGAAAATACATATGATTTAGATTTTATATCCAATAAGTTAATCAAGAAGAATAAAGTAGGACTTGAAGAAGTTTATAGTTTTTCTAATCTTGAAAGAAATTATATGTTTGAAAAAATGCATTTAGATATTTTAGAAGAACAAAAAAATATTTGTACTCTTCAAGAAGGAATAGCAGTGATGAATACAATATCAACTATACAGGAGCAAAATAGATGAGTAATATATTATGCACAATTTGTGCAAGAGGTGGAAGTAAGGGTGTTAAAAATAAAAATATTAAAAAACTTCATGGTAAACCACTTATTGCATATACAATAGAACAAGCTAAAGAGTCAGGACTTTTTGAACATATAGTTATAAGTACAGATAGTGATGATATTGCGAATGTAGCCAAAGAGTATGGTGCTGAAGTATTTTTTAAAAGAAGCGAAGAGATGGCAAGTGATACGGCTGGTAAACTTGATGTTATAAAAGATGCATTTGTAAGAAGTGAGGAATACTATAATAAAAAGTTTGATTACCTTATAGATTTAGATGCAACAGCACCTCTTAGAGATGTTGAAGATATAGTAAATTCTTTTAATCAATTCAAAGAAAATGAAAATGACAATCTAATAACAGCAATGCCAAGTAGGAGAAGCCCATATTTTAATCTAGTAGAACAAGATAAAAATGGAAAAGTTTATCTATCTAAAAAATTAGATGATGCAATTGTGAGAAGACAAGATGCTCCAAAATCTTATGATATGAATGCTTCAATATATATATGGAAAAGAGATACTATATTAAATGAAAATTCTATTTTCCTAAAAAATACAGGACTTTATGTAATGCCAGAAGAGAGATCTATAGATATAGATACAGAACTTGATTATAAGTTTGTAGAGTTTTTGATGAAGGGAAATAAAAATGCTTAGAGATAAGGTAGTAGTTATCACAGGTGGAGCAGGACTTATAGGAAAAGAGTTTGTAAAAGCTGTGATTGAAAATAATGGAATTGCTATAATTGCTGATATAAATGAAGAAATTGGATCAAAAGTAAAAGAAGATTTATTACAAGAGTTAAATACTACAAATATAGATTTTGTAAAGCTGGATATCACTTCAAAAGATTCTTTAATCACTTGTATAGATTTTTTAAATGAAAAATATGGAAAAATTGATGCCTTAGTAAACAATGCCTATCCTAGAAACAAAAATTACGGAAAACATTTTTTTGATGTAGAATACAATGATTTTGTAGAAAATTTAGGTTTAAACCTTGGTGGGTATTTTACAACTTCACAGCAGTTTGCAAAATATTTTCAAAAACAAGGTTATGGTAACATTATAAATATAAGTTCAATATATGGGGTAGTAGCACCGAGATTTGAAATATATGAAGGTACACCTATGACAACACCAATAGAGTATGCAGCTATAAAATCAGGACTTATTCATCTTACAAAATACATGGCAAAATATTTTAAAGGGATGAACATAAAAGTAAATACATTGACGCCAGGCGGAATATTTGATAGTCAACCAGAATCATTTTTGAAAAAATATCAAGATAAATGTTTAAGCAAAGGTATGCTTGATAAAAGTGATCTAAAAGGTAGTTTGGTTTATTTACTTAGTGATATGAGTCAGTTTGTTAATGGACAGAATATTATAGTTGATGATGGGTTTAGTTTATAAATAATGGAGAATAAATAATGAATAATAAAAAAATAGTATGGTGTAAAAATTGTTTAAATATGTCGACAAGACCAAGAATTACTTTTGATGAGAGAGGATGGTGTAATGCTTGTCAATGGATGGAAGAGAAAAAAGTTATGGATTGGAAACCACGAGGTAAAGAACTAATTAACTTACTTGATAAATATAGATCAACTAATGGAAATTTTGACTGTATAGTTCCAGTTAGTGGTGGGAAAGATGGTTCTTATGTGGCTCATCAATTAAAACACAAGTATGGAATGAATCCTTTAGCTATTACAGTAAAACCTGCACTTTCTCTAGAGATAGGGGACCAAAATCTTACTAATTTTATACAATCAGGATATAACCATATTCATATATCTTGTAATCCTATTGTGTTAGATAGGCTAAATAAATATGGTTTCATAGAAAAAGGTTTTCCTTATTATGGATGGTTGATTGCGATAATGACTGCTGTAATTAAAACAGCAGCAAATTTTAAAATACCGTTAATTTTTTATGGCGAAGATGGTGAAATTGAATACGGAGGATCAACAGAAAGTAAAAATAAAGCATTATACGATATTGAATATATGAAGAGAGTTTATCTTGAAGGTGGACATGAAAAAGTATTTGATAGAATTAGAGAAGATGGAGATATTAGTGAAGCAGACTTAGCTTTTTTTCAATTTCCAACGGAGGATGAGATATCTGAAGTAGGATTGTCTTTTACTCATTTTTCTTATTTTGAAGCTTGGGATTCTTACAGAAATTATATAATTGCAAAAGATCATTGTGGGTTGATTGAAAAAGATGAGGGTAATCATGATACATTTACAAACTTTGCACAAAATGATCAAGCCTTATATGCACTTCATGCATATTTAATGTATTTAAAGTTTGGATTTGGAAGAGCAACACAAGATGCTGGAATAGAGATAAGAAGAGGTTCAATGACGCGAGAACAAGCACTAAATCTTGTTAAAATGTATGATAATGCATATCCTTATGATTTAATTGATACTTATTTAGAATATTATAATATGACAAAAGAAGAATTTGATGCAGTTCTTGAAAAATATGTTAACAAAGATTTATTTCAACTTATTAATGGCATATGGGAACCAAAATTTGAACCAGGAGAAGAATTTTCTATATGAAAATAGTAATTGTTGATTATGGCATGGGGAATATAAAATCAATAACTAGTACATTAAAGTACCTAGGCATTGATGATATTACTATATCTAATAAATCAGAAGATATAGAATTAGCTGATAAGTTAATATTACCAGGTGTTGGTTCATTTTCAAAAGCTATGAAGAACATAAAAGAACTAAATTTAGATTCCATCTTATATGATGCTGTAGTTAAAAATAAGAAACCTATTTTAGGTGTCTGTTTGGGTATGCAACTAATGGGTGAAAGTAGTGAAGAAGATGGAAATACAATTGGTTTGTCATTTATTAAAGCTAGTGTCACTCGATTTGAATTGGAAGATTTAAAAGTACCTCATGTAGGTTTTAATCAAGTGTCATTTCCAAAAAACTCTAGATTATATGATTCATTAGCTAGTCTTAGTGATTTTTATTTTACACATAGTTTTAAAATGCAAAGTACAGAAAATATAAATCAAGCTATATGTAACTATGGAGATGATTTTATAGTGAGTTATGAAGTAGATAATATAGTAGGGGTGCAATTTCATCCAGAACTTAGTCAAACCAATGGTTTAAAACTAATAGAAAATTTTATAAAGAATTTTAAATGCTCAGAAAACGAATAATTTTTACTCTTATATACAATAATGAATCTTTTAATCAAAGTAGAAACTTTAGACTACAAAAAGTTGGAGATTTAAGGTGGCTCGAAAAAAATTATAAGTTTCAGGATATTGCTTTTTCACTTGATGAATTGATAGTATTAAATGCTTCTAAAGATGAAAAAGATATAGAAAAATTTGCAAAAACACTTGAAAGATTAGTTGATGATGTATTTATACCAATCGCTGCAGGTGGAGGTATCAAAACTTTAGATGATGCTAAATTATTATTTGATAATGGAGCAGATAAATTAGTTATAAATTCTATACTTTACGAAGATACAACTTTAGTAAAAGAATTAGTGAAAATTTATGGTTCTCAAAGTTTAGTTGCAAATATAGATTATAAAAAAGTTAATGGTGAAAATAAAATTTTTATACATGATGGAACATATGAAATTGAACATGAATTTAATAGTTATATAAAATATGTAGAATCCTTAGAAATTGGAGAAATATATTTAAATTCAATTGAAAAAGATGGAACAGGTTTTGGATATGACTTAGATACTATTTCAAAATTAAAAGATATAAAAGTCCCAATAATTCTTGCAGGTGGTGCAGGAAATGAAAAACATTTAGAAGAAGGTTTAAATTTAGAAAATGTTAGTGCTGTGGCTACTGCTAATTTATTTAATTTTGTTGGAAATGGTTTACCTAATGCAAGAATGAACCTTCTTAATAAAGATATTAATATTGCAAGGTGGATTAAATGTTAAGAGAAATAATGCATAAGTATAAGTTTTGTATTGATACCGATAGAATTGGACCTGATATTCCTTTTACACATTGGAGATTACATTTTAAATCTACAATGAAAAGATTGTGTGAAAACAAATTTTTACATTTTGGCGTAGATGCTGAATTTAGAGCGGGAGCATACGCAATTCATTGTTCAAATATTTCAATAGGCAAAAATGTCATTATTAGACCTATTTGCATGTTATTTGCAGATGAATATGCAAAAATTATAATTGAAGATAATGTAATGCTGGGTGCAGGAGTTCATTTTTATGTTAATAATCATAAGTTCGATAGAAGAGATATTCCATTGATTGATCAAGGTTATTACCCATCTAAGGGTATCATTATAAAAGAAGGAGCTTGGATTGGTGCAAATTCAATTATTTTACCGGGTGTAACTATTGGGAAAAATAGTGTAGTAGGTGCAGGTAGTATTGTAACAAAAAATGTACCTGACTTTACAGTTGTTGCTGGCAATCCAGCAAAAATTATAAAAGAAATATAAATTTGGAAGATAGTCTAAAAAAACGATACATAATTAAACTATTAGCAAATATTGTTAATGGTTTAATAAATATTGTATTAGTAGCGATTGTACCAAAAGCTTTAGGTCCTGTTGCTTTTGGTCACTTTAGCTATCTTCAACAGTTTTTTTCTCAAATTATTGCTTTTTTAGATGCTGGCACATCTACAGCTTTTTTTACGAAGCTTTCTGCAAAAGTTGATAGAAAAGAACTTATAACTATTTATGGATTGTTTTCTTTTTTATTGTTAATATTATTAATTTTATTTATATATTTGTTTGATGTTTTTGATAAAGTAGCTTTTATAGTGCCAGACATTCCTCCTGAGTATATATACTATGGATTATATTTTGGTTTTTTTACATGGTTTACACAAATATATATAAAAATATCAGATGCCTATGCACTAACTGTGTCAGTTGAACTTATTAAAATCTTACACAAAATTTTATCACTAGCTTTACTATTGTTGTTTGTTTACTACTTATCATTTGACCTTACTTTGTACTTTGTTTTTCATTATATTTCATTAGTCTCATTTATATTAATAATTTCATTACTGTTTATCAAAAAGGATATATTTAATGTAAAAGTACTTAATTTAAAAATAGCCTATAAAAAATTAATAAAAGAATTTTATATATTTTCATCTCCTATCTTTGTATTTAGTCTTGTTGCAATATCGATTAGCTTATTTGATATTTGGTTATTACAAAAAATAAGTGGTTCTATACAAACAGGATTCTACGGATTGGCTTATTCTATTGCTGCTATGTGCTTTTTATTTACAAGCGCTATGACACCTATTATTACAAGAGAATTTTCCAAGTCTTATGAAAACAAAGACTTTGATCAAGTCAAAAATCTTTTTAAGCGTTATATACCAATGTTATATTCAATATCTGCTTATTTTGGAGTATTTATAGCTTTTCAAGCAGAGAATTTATTATTAATATTTACAGATGAGAAATTTAAAGATGCATTGTTGGTACTAGTTGTCATGGCTTTTTATCCTATTCATCAGACTTATGGACAGCTAAGCGGATCATTGTTTTTTGCTATGGAAAAAACGCAATTATATAGAAATATTGGTATAATTACTTCTTTGATAGGACTGATATTTTCATATATATTTTTATATTTATATGAATATGGAGCAATAGGATTTGCCTGGAAAATGGTTCTGATACAAATAATTGGTGTAAATATACAACTTTACTTTAATGCTAAGCATTTGAAAATTGATATGATACCTTTTATTAAACATCAAATTGTATCTATCCTCTTTTTTTGTATCATTGCATATATATCAACACAGATAGTTAGTTATAATGACAGTGTATTGATTGATTTTTTACTTAGCGGTTTTGTATATACTGCCATTGTTATCATTGTAACAATATTTTCCCCACATATATTTTCACTAACAAAGCAAGAATTAAAAGATTTTTTTGGTAAAATAAGAAATAAATTAGGATTAAACAAATGAAAAATGAATTTTTTAATAATAAAAATTATAGAAATATATACATTGTAGATTCAATGCACGAATGGGATGAAAAGAATTTACAATATGACTTAGAAAATGATTTAGTCCTTACTTATGATTTTGAATTAAAAAAATATATTTCTGATAATGGTGGTTGTTCATTATTTGTTGACCACTTAGTTAGTCAATCTAAAATGCAAAAGAATAATTTTTTGATATATGAATTTTTTAAAAATTGGCACTACAACAAAGATGGAGACGATATATTTACATATAAAGATGTTTCTTTTGGACTTTCTTTTCGAATGGAAATTTGGAATGATTTTGTAAGCTATTGTAGAATGTATATTTGTTTAAACACTTTAAATGAGATTGTCTATAGTAAAATATATTTAATCTCTAAAAATGACACTATAGAGACAATACTTAAAGAGTTGAATATTTCATGTACTAAAATAGATTTTACTCATAAGAATGATATAAGCTATTATTTTCCTATAGAACAATGGATGGATGAAAAAATTAGACCTAAAGGTTTAAGAGGGTTTTTATATAAAACAAGAGAGATTGTTACGGCACTATATGGATATACAATGCCTATTATAGATAATATATTCAATTTAAAGAATAAAAAAACTATTTTTATTCAAGAATACTTTCCAACAAAAAAGATATTAAAAAAATTAAGAGATGATAAAAATATTAAAACCTTACTGATAAATTTTTCTAGAAACTCAAAAATTAAAGATAATTTAAAAGAAAGATTACTTCCAATTAGTGGAACTTTGAGTAAGTATGATACTGTTTCATCATCATTAATGATGAAGTTAAGAGATGAAAAATTTCATAAGTTAATACTAGAAGATAAAAGTGATATAACAGATTCTGTTTATTTATTAATAGAAAAAAGGATATCTTCTCGATTGTCTCATTTTTTAAGAACACTAGATGGGTGCATCAACTATTTAGATAAAAATCCTGTAGATTTAGAAATATTAATAGCTAATATTGGACATACCGCAACATTATTTGATATGGTTTGTAAAAAGAAAAATATACCAAGTTATTTAATAATTAATGGTTTATTAGGACCAGAATATCAAGATGATAGTAAATATGCGACATATATAAATTCTTATTCTGAAAGTATAAAAAACAATTACTTTAGAGGTATGAAAAATATAGTTGTTTTAGGTGATCCAAGAATGGATAATTATCCAAAAGATGAGCAAAATATTATAAGTAGAGATAATCCAACAGTTACGATTGGAGCATCTGGGTTTAATCCTGTCGATTTAAATTCTTATGTTGCAGTTGAATTTGACTTTATGTATGATGTCCTTAGTTCTTTAAAAATAGTCAAAGATAATAAAATAGATATTTCTATTATCATAAAAGTTAGAGGAAATGGATATAGAAAACAATATGATGAGTTTGTTAAAAGGTTTTTTCCAGACCTAAATATAACAATTGAAGATACAATACCTATGAAAGAAGTATTGAAAAAAACAGATTTTTATATCTCTATATATTCTCAAACACTTTTTGAAGCATCTTGTTTGGGAATACCAGTTGTTTACTATAAAAAAGACACTGAAATAATGGATCCACCTTTTGACTGTAAATCTGAGTTAGTTACTACATCAACAAAAGAAGAGTTAATTAAAGCTTTTCATGATTTTCAAGAAAATCATGAAAGATATAAACTATTTTTGAATCGTAAGGTTATGGAAAAATATGTAGGTCCACTGGATGGAAAAAACTTAGAAAGAAATATGGATTTTATATATAAAACTCTAGAAAGTTGTTTACATAATTGAGTTATATTAAATTTGAAGGAAATTTATGAAAAACAAAGTATTAAAATTTTTAGGATTACCATTTTCTAGAAAACTAGAATATATTGAATATTTAATGTATAAATTTAAAACACAGATAATGTATAAATATATATTTAAAGCTATAGGCAAAAATAGTGTTATAAAAAGTAATATATTTATTACTCCAGAGTTTATTAGTGTTGGAAAAAATATTACAATTGGCCATGATGCTAGAATAGAAGGAATTAATGCATTTGCAGGAAATATATATTATCCTAATATTATTTTAGAAGATGGAGTTTCTTTTCAGCAAAGATGTCATATTACAGCTGCAGACACTTTGATAATTGGTAAAAATACTATAGCTTCTTTTGATGTAATGATTACTGATATTGATCATGAATATAAAGAGATAGGAATTCCAATTGGGGAACAGCAATTAAGAGTGAATAAAACCTATATTGGAGAAAAGTGTTTTTTAGGAGCAGGAGTTAAAATACAAGCTGGTACTATTCTTGGAAAACAATGTATAGTTGGAAGTAACTCAGTTGTGAGGGGTATATTTCCTGACTATTGTGTTATTGTAGGAACTCCTGCAAGAATTATAAAAAGGTATAATGAAAAAAATATGAAATGGGAAAGAACAGATTCTAAAGGTGCCTTTATTTCATGAAAAATAAAAAAATACTATTTATTGCTCCTAAATTTTATAATTATCACCAAGAGATTATTAATTATATGGAAAATAATAATGCCATAGTTACATTTTTTTCAGAAGATATATATAGTTCAATATACAGAATAAGTAAAAAACTATTACCATTTATTGCAAAAAAGATTAAAAAAAAATATGTTACGTCTATATTAGAAAATGTTGAAAATAATCAATATGACATAGTATTCGTAATTAGGGGTGGAATATTATCTCCAAAGAGTTTAGAAACAATGAAAAAAGAATTACCAAATGCAAAATTTGTTATGTATCAATGGGATTCAAATAAACAAAGTAATTATTTGCCTATAATAAAATATTTTGATAAAGTACAAACATTTGATAAACAAGACTCTAAACAATTTAATATTCAGTATTTACCTTTGTTTTATACAGATGAGTATTATGATATTGCAGTAAGCAATAATCAAAAAAAGTATGATTTAGTATTTTTTGGAGCCTACCATAGTGACAGGCTAGAAGTTATTAAATATATTGATAAACTTTTTAGAGAAAATAATTTAGAGTTTAAATATCACTTATATATAACAAAACTAGCATTAGCAAGGTTTTTATTTACAGGTATAATTAAACTAGTAGATTTGAAGTTTTTCAAAACATATACAGTTGATACAAAAACTATTATAGAGGATTATAAAAAATCAAAAGCAGTTTTAGATATAGAATTAAATATACAAAATGGATTAACAATGAGAACTTTTGAAACTTTAGGTTCAAATTTGAAATTAGTTACAACCAATTTAAATATTAAAAAAGAGGACTTTTATGATCCAAGTAGAATTATGGATATAGATAGAAATAATATAAATATAGATTTGGATTTTTTTAAAAATGATATTAAAATAGATAAGCAGTTTTATAAATATAGAATTAAATCTTGGCTGATAAGTATATTAGACTAATTATGTTAAAATATATCATTAATTTAATGATTTTTAGGTATTGGAAGGTGTATCAATGAAAGGTATAATATTAGCAGGTGGAAGTGGTACTAGATTGTATCCAATTACAAAAGGTGTCTCAAAGCAATTAGTACCTATATATGATAAACCAATGATATATTATCCATTGTCAGTATTGATGTTGGCTGGTATTAAAGAGGTTTTAATCATCTCTACACCATATGACCTCCCAAGGTTTGAAGAATTGCTTGGGGATGGAAGTGATTTAGGTATGAAATTTGAGTATATTGTACAGCCTTGTCCAGATGGATTAGCACAAGCCTTTATACTAGGAAAAGACTTTATTGGTGATGATGATGTATGTTTAGTATTGGGTGATAATATATTTTATGGACATGGTCTAACAAAGCTATTATTGAAAAGTGTCAATAATGTAAAAACAGAAAATAAAGCAACCGTATTTGGATATTATGTAAAAGATCCTGAACGATATGGAGTTGCTCAATTTGATAATGAAGGCAATGTAATATCGATAGAGGAAAAACCAAAGGTACCTAAATCAAATTATGCAGTTGTAGGATTGTATTTTTATCCAAATGATGTGATACAAAAAGCACAAAATGTAAAGCCTAGCCATAGAGGAGAATTGGAGATTACAACTTTAAATCAAGATTATCTTGTAGAAAAAAGGTTGAAAGTTGAACTTATGGGTAGAGGTTATGCATGGCTTGATACTGGAACTCATGAATCTTTACTTGAGGCATCACAATTTATTCAAACAATAGAAAATAGACAATCTTTAAAAGTTGCTTGTATAGAAGAGATAGCTTATGAGATGGGATATATTACAAAAGAAAAGCTTCTTGAATTGGCAGAACCTTTGAAAAAAAATCAATATGGTCAATATTTAATAAATAGAGCAAATCAAGGAAAAATATATGGTATTCAGTAGAATGGATATATCTGAAGTGGTTTTAATTGAACCAACAGTTCATGGGGATGACAGGGGCTATTTTGTAGAAACTTTTAGAGAAGATAAATTAGAAGAATTTTTAGGATACACAATTAACTTTTGTCAAGATAATGAATCTAAATCTAGTAAAGGTGTCTTACGAGGACTTCACTATCAGCTTCCTCCACATGCACAAACAAAACTTGTAAGAGTGATACAAGGAAAAGTTTTAGATGTAGCTGTAGATATCAGAAAAAACTCACCAACATTTGGTAAATATGTAGCAGTTGAATTATCAAGTGAGAATAAAAAGCAGATGCTAATACCAAGAGGATTTGCACATGGATTTATTGTTCTTGAAGAAGATACTATATTTGCTTATAAGGTAGATAATTATTACTCTTTTGAATATGATAGGGGTATTGCTTATAATGATCAAAGTATCGATATAAATTGGATATTAGAAAAGCAAAGTATTCAATTATCACAAAAAGATATTATACAACCTCTTTTAAAAGATAGTAACGATCTGTTTGAATATGGAAAAAATTATTATGATTAATGTTTTAATAACTGGTTCACATGGTTTTATAGGAAAAAATTTAATAAATAAACTTCAACACAAAAATGTAAATATATTAGAGTTTAATAGATCTAATACAATTGATGAATTAAAAGAGTTGATATTAAAAAGTGATTTTATTTATCATTTAGCAGGTGAGGTTAGACCTAAGAGTAGTGATAAAGAATTTAAAGAATCAAATGTGACTTTAACAAAAATTATTGTAGATATCTTGATAGAAAACAATAAGTATATACCTATTGTGTTGGCATCATCTGTTCATGCCCAATTATTAAAAAATGAATACGGTAGAACAAAAAGAGAATCAGAAATATTAATTGAGAATTATTCTAAAAAAGATGATACAAACTGTTATATCTATAGATTGCCACATGTATTTGGTGAAGGTTGTAAAATAAATTATAATTCTGTAATATCTACATGGATTTATAATAGTATCAAAGAGTTAGAGATAAATATATATGATAGAGATATTAAAATGAATTATGTATATGTTCAAGATATAGTTGATGAATTTGTAGAAAAACTAGAGATAATAAATAATAGTTTATATCAAAAACCTAAAAATGTTTTTGATACTACTTTGGGAGAAAGTATAGATTATATAGTTGAATTTAAAAATAATATAAATAATATAAACTATAAAATAGTCAATAATGAGTTTAAAGCAAAATTATTTGAAACATATAAAGATTATTATATCAATTTGAAAGAAAAAGATGAAGAGTAAAAATATATTAGTAACTGGATGTGCTGGTTTTATAGGGAGTAACTTCGTACCTTATTTTTTAGAAAAGTATGAAAATTATAATATCGTAAATTTGGATCTATTAACATATGCAGGAGATTTGAAAAATCTTCAAGAAGTTGAAGAGCATCCAAGATATAAGTTTATAAAAGGTGATATCTGTAATCGAGAATTAGTTGAGTTTATATTTAAAGAGTATGATATAAATGGAGTTATCCATTTTGCTGCTGAATCACATGTGGACAATAGTATTAAAAATCCAGGAATATTTGTAGAAACAAATGTAAATGGGACATTTACTCTAATTGATGTAGCATATAAGTATTGGATGGATAAACCATTTGTTTATAAAAAAGAGTACGATAAATGTAGATTTCATCATATTAGTACAGATGAAGTATATGGTACACTTAGTGATGACCCAAAGGATTTGTTTAGTGAAGATACTCCATATGCTCCAAATTCTCCATATAGTGCTTCAAAAGCTTCAAGTGATATGATAGTGCGCAGTTATCAAGAAACATATGGATTAAATACCGTTATAACAAATTGTTCAAATAATTATGGACCTAAACAACACGATGAGAAACTAATCCCTACTATCATACGAAAAGCATTATCAGGAGAATCTATACCTATTTATGGTGACGGGAAAAATATTAGAGATTGGTTGTATGTACTAGACCACTGTAAGGGAATAGATCTAGTGTACCATACAGGAAAGCAAGGAAATGTATATAACATAGGTGGAAGAAATGAAAGAACTAACTTACAAATCGTAGATAAAATTTGTGAGATATTAGAAGAGTATCGCAGTCGTGACTTGATGTCACGAGGAGAAACGCAATTAAGTTCAAATGTTAAACCATATCGAGATTTAATTACATTTATAGAAGATAGAGCAGGACACGATAGAAGATATGCAATAGATGCAACAAAAATAGAAAATGATTTAGGTTGGAAAGCAGATGAAGACTTTGAATCTGGTATCATTAAAACCATTGATTGGTATTTGAACAAATATAAAGGTATAAATAATGGATAAAGACTGGCTAATAGAGCAAACAAATTTTACAATTTCTCAATGGGATGTTTCTATGGAAAATAGATATCCTGAAGTGAAAGTTTGGAATAAAGATTCTAAAAAATATTATAAAAGCATTTGAATTAGAAAAAGGAGAATATTAGTAAATGAAAGTATTATTATTAGCAGGTGGATTTGGAACTAGGCTTAGTGAAGAAACAGATGTAAGACCAAAACCAATGGTTGAAATTGGTGGGAAGCCCATCTTATGGCATATTATGAAAACTTATAGTCAACATGGATTTAACGAATTTGTTGTATTACTTGGATATAAAGGTTACTATATAAAAGAGTATTTTGCTAACTATTTTTTACATCAAAGTGATGTTACTATTGATATGTCAAACGGAAAGATGGAAGTATTAAACAATTCTAGTGAACCATGGAAAGTGACACTTCTTGATACTGGATTAAATAATATGACAGGCTCAAGAATAAAGCAGGCTGAAAAATTTATAGGCAATGAACCTTTTATGTTAACTTATGGAGATGGTGTATCTGATATAAATATCCAAGAGTTGGTACAGTTCCATAAATCGCATGGAAAAGCAATGACGATGACATCTTCCCAACCGGATGGAAGATTTGGAGCATTAAATATTGATGAAAATAATCAAGTGCATGAATTTAAGGAAAAACCGAAAGGTGATGGCAACTGGATAAATGCAGGATTTTTTGTATGTGAACCTAAAATTTTTGATTATATTGATGATAATGACTCGTCTGTAGTATTTGAACAAAGCCCTTTACAAAATTTAGCAAAAGATGGTGAGATTTTTACATATAAACATGATGGTTTTTGGAAACCAATGGACAGTTTAAAAGATAAAAATGATTTAAATAAACTATGGGAATCTAATAAAGCTCCATGGAAAGTATGGGATAAATAAATGTTTGGAAATGTCTATAAAGATAAAAAAGTTTTAGTTACAGGTCATACTGGCTTTAAAGGTACATGGCTTACTACTTGGCTTTTAAAACTTGGTGCTAATGTTGTAGGCATTTCAAAAGATATTCCTACTACTCCTTCTATGTTTGAAGAATTGAAATTAGAAAATAAAATCAAATATTATCAAGAAGATATAAGAGAGTTATCTAAAATGACTGAGATAATTTGTAAAGAAAAACCTGAATTTTTATTTCATCTTGCTGCTCAACCTATTGTATCTACTTCTTATAGTGATCCCATAGAAACAATTTCATCAAATGTAATGGGAACTGCAAATACTTTAGAAGCTTTAAAAGTATCAAACCATAAATGTACAGCAGTCATTATCACAAGTGATAAAGCTTATGATAATGTTGAACAGGTTTGGGGATATAAAGAAGATGACAAAATGGGTGGAAAAGATATCTATAGTGGAAGTAAAGGTGCTGCAGAACTTATCATTAAGTCTTATTATCATTCATTTTTTAAAGAAGATGAGTGTAATATAAAACTAGCTATCGGAAGAGCTGGGAATGTTATAGGAGGTGGTGACTGGGCAAAAGATAGGATTGTGGTTGATTGTATGGAAGCTTGGAGTAAGGATAAGACGGTAGAAATACGAGCACCAAAAGCCACAAGACCATGGCAACATGTACTTGAACCATTAAGCGGCTATTTAAACTTAGGACAAGTTTTGTATGAAAATGATTCTTTACATGGTGAGGGATTTAATTTTGGACCTAGAGCAGAACAAAATCACACAGTAGTTGATTTACTTATAGATTTAAGTAAGTATTGGGATTTTAACGATATAAAGCAAGCCTATGAGGTAACTGGTAATATACCATTTCATGAAGCAGGGCTTTTAAAACTTAATTGTGATAAAGCCCTTTTTCATTTTAAATGGCAAGCAAATTTAGAGTACAAAGATACTATTAGATTTACTAGCGAATGGTACTATGATTTTTATAAAACTGACATAAATGTATTGAATAAAACTATATCTCAAATTGAAGAATATGAAACAAAGGCAAAAGAAAAAGGTTTAAAGTGGACGGAGTAATACTGACACCATTAAAACAAATCTTTAATCCTAAAGGTGATGTTTTTCATGCTATGAAAAAAAATGATGATGGATATGATGGTTTTGGTGAAGCATATTTTTCTACAGTAAATAAAGATGATATAAAAGGTTGGAAAAAACATACTCAAATGACTTTGAATCTTGTCGTATCTATTGGTGAAATTGAGTTTGTAGTTTATGATGAAAATACAAAAGAATTTTTTAGTGTAAAGCTATCTCAAGGCAACTATCATAGATTGACAATAAAACCTAATCTTTTGATGGCTTTTAGAGGTATTGGAGAATATAATATGCTTTTGAATTTAGCAAGTATAGCACATAATCCTACTGAAGCTGTTCATGTTGAATTGAATGAGATTGATTATGTCTGGTAAAGTTCTTATAACTGGTGCTTTTGGTAATCTTGGCAGTTGGATTTCTCTTTATTTAGCGAAGAATGGTTATGAAGTTTATTTATTGACTAGAAAAGAAAGTCAAATATTTGATAATATTACTTATAATATTATTGAGTGTGATATCACAAATATCAGTGATTTAACGAAAAAATTAGATTTTAATATTGATTTCTGTGTTCATTGCGCTAGTTTTAATGAGTCCTTTTTAGATGACTACTCAAAAAAAGCCTTAGAAATTAATACATTAGGGACTAGAAATTTATTAGAAGTACTAAGTGGTAAAGTAAAGAGGAATTTTCTTTATTTTAGTACATTTCATGTATATGGAAAAAATAGTGGGGTTATTACAGAAGAGAGTAGTTTAAATCCTCAAAATGATTATGCTACGACACATTTATTTGCCGAGTATTATGTTAAACAGTTTGCAAGTACTCATAACTTGCCATATACAATTGTAAGATTAACGAATAGCTATGGATCACCGACCTTTAAAGATTCAACAAAATGGTATTTAGTATTAAATGATCTAGTTAAATCAGCATATGAAAATAAAAAGATTGTGCTTAAAAGTAATGGTAAAGCCAAAAGAGATTTTATTTGGATGGGAGATGTTGCAACTGTTGTTACTAAAATATTTGATATAGATGCTACAAATGATATATATAATTTGTCATCACGAAGAAGTTATGAAATATTAGAATTAGCAAATATAGTGAAATATGAGTATCAAAAAAAATATAATAAAACTATAGAAATTGAAATAAATAATGACGATAAAATAATTTATGATGATATATTTATAAAAAATAATAAATTAAAAGCAATAATAAATTTTGATGTATCAGATAAGATAAATGATGAAGTTAATAAAATTTTTGATTTATTGGAGAATGTAAATGAATAATGAGTCATTAGTTTCAGTAATAACACCTATGTATAATGCTGAAAAATATATTTTAGAGACTATTCAAAGTGTTATTCAACAAACATATAAAAACTGGGAAATGATAATTGTAGATAATAAATCAACGGACAATAGTATTTTAATAGTTAAAAGTGTTGAAGATAAAAGAATAAAGGTAGTAAATTTAGAATATAATAGTGGAGGACCAGCCCGACCTAGAAATATAGGTATAGACAATGCAAAAGGTGAATATATAGCATTTTTAGATGCTGATGATGTTTGGTTACCTAAAAAATTAGAAAAACAAATAAGATTTTTAAATAAAAATAAAAATGTAGACATATGTTATACTTTTGCAAATATTATAGATGAATATAGTGTTGAAAAAAATAAAATTAGAAAGTCAAAATTTAAAAAATTATTAGATTTTTTCTTAAGTAAAAAAAATGTACTTTATTATATTAATTATGTAAATATTAACTCTGTTGTAATGAAAGTAGAAAAACAACTGAAATTTGATGAAGATGAAAATCTCGTAGCAGTTGAAGACTGGAAATACTGGATTAATAGTCAAAACAACGGAAAAATTATTCATTGTTTAGATGAGATTTTATTAAATTATAGAGTACATGATAGTTCTATTTCCCAAAGAAATTCAGATATAGTCTATAGAAAAAGTCTTTATTTATTATCTTTATTAATGTTAAAAAAAGAAGTTACAATAAAACATTTTATATTTGCTAGCTTAATGAATCTTGGTAAAATATTTACAAAATAAATAATATGATTAACAAGATACTAACAGTATATGACAAATGTTATATTTTTATTGTAGCCATTTTTTAATATCATGAAATTAGTAATGTTTTTTACAATTTTAATTAATAAACTTTCATTCGTAAAATATAACCTAAAAAGGACTGAAAATGTATAAAACAATAATTATTGGTAAAAATAGTAATTTATCTCAATCTTTGGCAAATCAATTAGGTGCTGCAGATATTCTGTCATCAAGAGATATACTACACAATGTAAAGTGCTTATCGTTTCTTAAAGGAGAAGCAGTTAGTATTATTTTTAATAATTTTCAACCTTCAACAAAGTTAAATGATTTGAGTAGGCCAGAAAATTATGTTATAAACTCTATTGGTATAACTTCAAAAGTACTAAACTATTGTAAACAAAATGAGATATTAGTGAATAAAATAATTTATACAAGTAGTAGTTCTGTTTATGGTAACAATATACTATGCAGTGAAAATGATGAGTTAAGGCCTATGAACTTACATGCCTCATTAAAAATATCAAATGAAAAACTTATAGAAAAATTTTGTATTGATAATGATATTGATTACACAATAGCAAGAGTTTTTAATATGTATGGTGGTAAAGACAATTTTTCTATTGTTAGTAAAATACTAAAAACTTATAAATTAAATAATGAATTAACTATAGTAAATAATGGTAATGCGATAAGAGACTTTATACATATCGATGATGTTGTTGATATTTATAAAGAATTACTTAACATAAAAGATATTAAGATACTAAATATAGGGACTGGAACTGGAACATCAATAAAAAATATTTTGGATTTTTTTTACAATCATAAATTAGATTTAAAAACACAAACTATTTTTAGAGATGAACTAAAAACATCAACTTCAGACAATAGATTATTAATGAATATAATTAATAAAAAAGATTTTATACAAGTGGAAAATTATCTGAAAGAAGAGTTAAAAATATGAACAAAATTATTATGATTACAACTGTACCTATGAGTATTTCTACTTTGATTAAAGGGCAAGCAAAATATTTGTCAAATTTTTTTGATATTAAACTAATTACTTCATATTCTGAAGAGAATGAAAGAATAGCATTGTATGAAAGTGTAGAGTTAAAATCTATTAATATGACTAGACAAATAACTCCTATTAAAGATTTACAAGCATTGTGGAAGCTTTATCGTTACATAAAAGATGAAAATCCAGATATAGTATATACATTTACTCCAAAAGCGGGATTACTAGGTATGATGGCATCTTTTTTTGCAAGAGTTCCTGTAAGAATACATAATATTGTAGGTATGCCACTTATGGAAACAGTGGGTAAAAAAAAATTTTTATTAGAATTTATTGAGAAGTCGACTTATACTTTTTCTACACAATTATTTTCTAATAGTTTTGGATTGAAAGAGTATATAAAGAATAATTTAAGTAAACAAGAAGTAAAAATTATAGCACAAGGTTCTATAAATGGTGTAGATACTGAATATTTTAAAAACAATAAATCAGAACTAGAACAGATAGAAATAAGAGATAAATTAAATATAAAAAAAAATGATTTTGTGATAACTTTTGTAGGTAGAATTGTTAAAGATAAAGGTATAAATGAGCTTGTAGAAGCATTTTTAAATCTTCAAAAAGAACATGCACATTTAAAACTTTTATTAGTTGGAGATTATGAAGAACATTTAAATCCTATAAAATTTGAAAATAAAAAATTAATAGACATTACTGATAGTATTGTTTCTGTTGGTTTTCAAAATGATATTAGAGAATTTTTATCTATTACAAATCTATTTATCTTGCCATCCTATAGGGAAGGATTACCGAATTCATTAATAGAAGCAGGAAGTTTTGGTATCCCTTTGCTTGCTACAGATATAAATGGGTGTAATGAGATAATAGAAGAAAAAATCACTGGTATTTTGGTAGAAAAGAAAAATACTAAAAGCTTGCAAGATGGAATAAAAAAACTATTAAACGATAAAAAATTATACAACAAGATTAAATCTAACGTAAGAGATCGAATAATTAAAAAGTATAAACAATCTTATTTTTGGGAAGAATTAAAAAATGAATTTAAAAAACATATTTGATAAAACCCTAGCATTAATCTTAATAATATTATTTTCACCAATATACATAATAGTAAGTTTACTAATCCTTGCGAAAATGGGTCGCCCAATATTTTTTAGACAAAAAAGACCAGGCAAAGATGAAAAGATATTTGGTATCTATAAATATAGAACTATGACAAATGAAAAAGATAAAGATGGGAACTTACTTCCTGATGAGCAAAGGATAGTTGGCATTGGCAAGTTTGTAAGAAGTACAAGCTTAGATGAACTTCCACAGTTATTTAATGTACTCAAAGGTGAGATGAGCTTCGTAGGCCCTAGACCTTTACTTATAGAATACCTTGATAGATACAATGACACCCAAAAAAGAAGACACGATGTCAAGCCAGGCATCACTGGCTGGGCTCAAGTAAATGGACGAAATGCTATATCTTGGGAACAAAAGTTTGAGTATGATGTGTGGTATGTGGACAATCAGTCTTTTTGGCTTGATATAAAGATACTTTGGATGACTTTTTTAAAAGTTGTGAAAAGAAGTGATATAAGCTCAGATACAAGTGCTACTATGGAGAAGTTTATAGGAACTAAAGATGAGTAAAAGTATATACATTTATGGAGCTAGTGGTCATGGACTTGTAGTAGCTGATATTGCTAAAGCTTGTGGATATGATGATATTATATTTATAGATGATGGGAAAAATGATTATGTGACTTTTGAAGAGGTAAATAAAAATACTCACATCCCTATAGCTTTGGGTATAGGATCGAATACTATACGAGCAAAACTTTTTGAAAAATCACAAAACAGTGGCTTTGAGATAGTCAGTTTAACTCATCCTAGTGCTATCATATCTGTAAGTGCAACTATAGGTAAAGGTACAGTTATCATGCCAAGCGTAGTGGTAAATGCAAAAGCAACTATAGGTGATGGTGTGATACTTAATACAAGCAGTGTGATCGAGCATGAGTGTGTAGTAGAAAATTTTGTACATATCTCACCAAAAGTTGCCCTCGCAGGAGATGTAAGAGTTGGAAAGTTTACTCATATAGGAATAGGTACAAATGTTATACAAGGTATCAAAATAGGAAAACATACAGTTGTGGGTGCTGGCTCGATTGTAGTAAAAGATATAGATAATTTTACAAAAGCATATGGAAGTCCATGCAAAGAAATAGAGGATATAAACAGATGAACAAAAGAATTTTTTTAAGTGCACCACATATGAGTGGAAATGAGTTGAAATATATAGAAAATGTGTTTGAGAGTAACTATATAGCACCACTTGGTGAGTATGTAAACAAGTTTGAGCAGAGTATTAAAAACTATACAAGATCAAAAAATGCACTTGCAGTTACTAGTGGAACAGCTGCTATTCATCTGGCTCTAAGAGTTTTAGGTATAGGAAAAGGTGATGATGTTTTGGCTTCTTCTTTTACTTTTATAGGTTCTGTAAATGCAATTTTATATCAAGGTGCAAATCCTGTTTTTATAGATAGTGATACACAAACATGGAATTTATCAGCAAAACTTTTAAAAAAGTATCTTCAAACTTGTAAAAAGAAACCAAAAGCTTTGATCATAACTCATCTATATGGGATGTGTGCAGATATAAAAAAAATAGCAAAAATCTGTAAAAAAAATGATATATACCTTATCGAGGATGCAGCAGAAAGCTTAGGTGCTAGATATAAAGGTAAACATACAGGTACTTTTGGAGACTTTGGAATATATAGTTTTAATGGAAATAAAATACTCACTACATCTGGTGGTGGAATGTTGGTTTCATCAAATGAAAAATGGATAAAAAAAGCGATGTTTTATAGTACACAGGCAAAAGGACCTTTTATACACTATGAGCACGAAGAGTATGGATATAACTATCGTATGTCAAATGTACTTGCAGCTATTGGTGTAGCGCAGATGGAAGTGATAGAAGATAGAGTTCTGAAAAAAAGAGAAATTTTTGAGTGGTACAAAGAGTTTTTAGGTGAATGTGATGATGTAGAGTTTATGCCTGAACTTAAAAATAGTCGTGGAAACAGATGGCTAACTGCTATGACTTTTAAAACTACAGATTATAATAAAATCATGAAAGCACTAGAAAAGCTAAATGTAGAGTCAAGACCACTATGGAAACCTATGCATATGCAAAAACTCTTTAAAAAGTCTAAAAGATATGTAGATGGCACAAGTGAAAAGTTATATAATCATGGACTTTGTGTTGCAAGTAGTACAACTATGACTAAAGATGAAGTACAAATGATATGTGAAGTAATTAAGGATAATTTAATGAAAGAGACAAACTATCTTTTAAGTAGCCCTAACAATGCAAAACACTTAAAAGAATCTATCGAACAAATTTGAAAAGATTAGGTAATTGAAAGAGAGCTTATTGAATGCGATTGATATTGGCAAAAGATACTAAATAAAGTATAATAATTGATACTAAATAAAAAGGATAATATTATGCAACCAATATTAGCAAACTATACAGCAAGTATAACAGAACTTAAAAAATCACCCACACAACTACTCAAAGATGCAGGAGATGAAGCAGTGGCTATTTTAAATCAT
>Ga0193962_1000232_pt1 | contig 25036 bp, 30 predicted proteins | sample FB_5_MG_FD_140335 | JGI IMG/M metagenome (GOLD analysis project Ga0193962, IMG submission 140335) | Microbial mat bacterial communities from the Broadkill River, Lewes, Delaware, United States - FB_5_MG | ecosystem: Environmental > Aquatic > Freshwater > River > Microbial mats | place: USA... | reverse complement strand
TTTTACCAAACTGTTCACACAATTTTTGTATATCATGTTCATTCATGCTTGATAGATAGTTAGAGATGATAGCATAAACATTTTGTTCACTTTGTTCATTTGTTTGCCAAAAAAGATTATGAGAATACATTGTTGGATCAAATACAACTACATCGTCAATATCAACCGCATTAATCTTCTCTTTTACTTCACTGTACTCTAATGATTCTAAAAGATTATAAAGTCTATGTCTATTTTTTTTTCAATCTCTTAGCGTTCTATCTGGTACATCTAATAGTTTACTAATTTGTTGTTGTGTCATAGTAGTACCTTTTTAGTTTTTATATATTATAGGCGAATATCGCCTAATTGTCAAATTGATTTAACGATTTATTAATTTCAGTCGTAAGCTTTTCTAAATACTCAATAAGACTTAAAATATCATTTTTGGAAATAACTATCCGCTGCCCTATAACATATGTGGCATCATTTGAATTTTTTAAATATTTATCATCTACTATCCCTTCATTATGAGAGAGTATATGTCGTTTTTGAAATAAAATATTTAGATTATTCAATTCTATCTCATTGAGCCAATCTGAATAACCACATCCTATAAGCTCTTTCCATAAATTACTTCCTTGTTCTAATCTCTGAAAAGCATTAAATGGAACTTTTTTATATTTCTCATATTTTCCTTCACAGTATTTCTGAAATGCCACAACGCCATCTATAAGACAAGATTCAATTAATGAGCGACTAACTATTTCAGCTTCATCTTTTCCTACGGATTCAAGCAATGATTTCTTTACAACATCATTACTATTAATCTTCACTTTAATTTTTCGGAGTGAATCACTAAAAGTTCTAAGTACGGAATTATGTCCACATGCAGGACAAAAATAGGCACTTCCTATAACCGCAAATCTAGTATCACATTCTTCACAAGTTATTTCAAGTTGCATTTGTTCAGCAGCTTTAATTGGAATAGGTTGTGTTCTTCTTTTACCGCCATTAACTTTCATGGACATTGAAATAAAGCCATTTTTAGATTGTCTACGATTGAATTTATTAGCATCAGAAAGTATTGAATTATGAATCTTATCTTGAAGCATGGATAAAGCTTCTAATTTTCCTTGCTCTACCTGTTCTGTAGTGTACCAATGTTCAGCTGGAGCTTGGTGTCGGCAAAATGGACACCAAATTGCTTCATCTTTACATATATTTGACCAGTCGTCCTGATGAACTTTAAAGATAAAACTACATTCTTCAGAAGGGCATTGTTTATCAATATAACCTTTTTCATCAGCTTCTATTGGAATTGAAACCGATTTAGTTTGTTCCAAATTATTTAAAGTTTTAAGTAAATCATCAAACATTATTAGCCTTTAATCTCATATTTAATCAATTTTAGATACTTCTTTTTCTATAAAAAAATGAATAAATAAAAAATATAAGACTGGGGACACTATGCCTGATAGAGTAAATTTGATAGCAATATTAAACAGCTCAAATTTATTTCTTGTAGTTTTAGAATTTATTATAATCTGCTGAGCGTACATCATTTGAAATTCGTCAGATGTCTCATGATTTTCTTCTTTAATCGTAGATTTTAATTTTTCTAATAATGTTTTTTCATTATATTTGAGAATATGTCCATAAAATAGTAAATTATCACTAGTCTCAATATCACTATTTAGTAAAAAAGTTGGAATTCGAATTTTTGGAATAAACGATATTAGTGCAATTACTAATGATAGAGAAAACAGGGCTAAACAAAAATAGATGTACCATAGTAAATAATTATCAATCTTTAGATCATGGATAGTTTTTAATACTCCAAATATCAATAATCCATTACCTGCCACTAGTGTTGCGTTTTTTGCTTCTGCAAATTTTAACCAATTGTTTACATTCTCAAAAATATCTTTTAATACATCTGCCATTGTGTAAAGCCTTGATTATTAGTTTGATTATTACAATTTTTTTCATACCATTCTTCGAGACTATTGTGTACAACACTGCCATGGTAGCAATAATGTGTATGATTTCTGGATAATAAAGATTTATTGTGATCGTTTAAATTGCTATAAATTACATCAGAAACAAAAATCTCTTTTGAATCCCAACCCTTGTTTGCTTTATTGCATAAATTTGATGCACTATTAACCACATCACCCATCCAAACAACTTTATTTAATCCACTTCCATTATATCCAGCTTTAGTCATTAATGCCCTGCCGTAATCTATTCCGATACCTATACTTATGTTCTCTATATTTTTCTTGGAAAATTTGCAATTTAGAATTTTTATAATTGAATTGATTGTATATGCATCATGAAAAACTGAATCAATATCTGGCATTTTTGGTGTGTCATATATTCCACTAATACAATCCCCATCAATTTCAATCTCTTTGCAATTAGAATTGCCATTCATTATTGCAACAACTTCTGATATGTAACTCCTATATATTTTTGCCAACGTAGGACGTTTATGTTTTGAAGGTAGTGTTGATGAATCTCTAATGTCCACAAACAACGCTGTACAATTGACATAAAAACCATTTTTATAAGTTAGTTTATCTCTTGATGGAATATAATCTAACTCTTCAAAAGATTTATCTGATTCATCTAAAATCTCATCAATTCTTGAGATACTTTTGTTAAAGTCATAAATAGTTCCATTTGTCTGCATTTCTTTATCCTACCTCAAAACAACTTTATCAGCTAGATACCATTTGTTATCTATTAATTTAACGCAATTGAATTTTTCCAAATCGTTCAAGATAGAAGTAAGCTTATCTATTGTAATACCATAGTTCTTCTCTTTTTTAAGGAGTAGGTTAACATCATCAAGTATCACAGATAATTCCAATCCAAAATCAGGGATTTCCGTATTGAGTAGTGACATCAATACAGCTGAGTAGTCAAACTCTTTTATCTCTTTTACAAATGATTTTCCTGCTAACAGTAGAAGTGTTAAAGCTCCAAGTGTACCAGATAGTATTTCTGCTGATAGTGTTGCTATTTCAGCAACTGTTATTGAATTACTCAATGTGTTTATGATACCTTCAATTGGTTCATCTTTTAGCTCTTTAAATTTTTCTAACACATTTTTAGGTCTTATAATTCTAATAGTTTTTTCACGTCCATTGTCATGTATAGAAACTTTTGAAAGCATATCAGCGTGCATAAAATTAGTGGACAGATTACCACCAACATAAGTATCTGCAACTCTAATAGTCTTTTCTTCTATAAGGTCATACTGCACTAATATATCAAGCAGTTCACTTGAACTGTTATATCGAGCTTGACTTTCAGCAGCCATCATACTTCCGTAACCACTAGAGCTATAAGTAGTGTTGTTAGCTTCTCCAAACTCCTCTTTTCTTAACATCTCTTCAAAATCATCACATAGTTTTTCTACAAGGTCTTTAGTCTCCTTTATAAAGAACTCTCCAACCTCTTTTTTCTTTCGTCTTGTAAAACTATTATAGATTTTTCTAAAGTCGTTATAAACTTCATCTTCTCCAAACTGTGTACCAAACATTTTGGCTTTTAATTCTTTGTAGTCTTTATGAGTTTTGATATAGTCAAAAAGCATCTCTATTTTTTCTATGAATTGCTCGATAAGTTCACCTATCTCTTCCTCTTCTTCATTTCTTTTTTCAATGATATCTAAGATATTGTATTTATGTCCGCCTGTTCCCTTACCTTTACCAGTTCCACCAGTTGGAGGTGTATTTGGCTTGATTGGTTTTTCTTTTACATTTTCAACGATACCCATTTGATTGTCATAGTAGATTTCTACTTCATCTTTTTCTTCATCTGTTTTCTTTATACCGTTATAAACATTGCTATATCTTCTGTAGAATTCTAAAAAACAATGTTCTAAATATTTTCTATCAAAATCAATTACAAACTCAATAAGATTAAGAATTTTAAAATAATGATTAACTTTAGTTTTTAATTCTTTACTCTTATCAGGGTTAGAATTAATGTACGCTGTAAAACTATTCTCTAAATTCATATATAAATTAGGATCTGCTTTTTTATCATTACATATTTTAGAAAAGTATGCAAAATACTCTTTATAAATATTTGATGCTCGTAAATCTTTGTAAAGCACATCAAGAGCTTTTAACTCTCCAAGTGGATCAAAGTCACTTACAACTACATCGCTAAAGTGTTCAAAGGCTTCTTTAATATTATTAACATTTACATTTTTATACGAAAAATCAATAATTTTACAATCGTTTTTATACTTAGTGGTTCTATTTACCCTTGATATAGTTTGAATAGCATTGATGCCTCTAATCTCTTTATCAAGATACAATGTATGAAGCTTTGGTTCATCAAACCCAGTTTGAAGTTTATCGACAACAATAATTAAGCCATTTTTTCTAAGTGCAAAATTTTGAAGTACTTTTTCTTCTGTTAGTCCACCATTTAAATTACTCGCACTACTCTCATCTTGTGATGCACTATAAACTATATATATTGGAGCTTCACTATAATTTTGATACTTTTTCTCCTGTACTATTTTATTAAAGTGGTATTCAACCCTCTCTTTATATTTTTTAGCAGCTTTAATAGAAGCAGTGGCAAGCATTGCTTTACCACCACCTCTTATTTGTCTGTAAACTACTTGAACTAGATTTTTAGCGATATGCTGACTGATTGCATCAATTCTATCTTCATTTTCATAGATTTTTTTCTTCTTTATAGTGTATTGCTTTTCAATATCACTATCTTCAAGACCCTCAAGTTCATCATCTGGTAGTTCAAAATACATCTTCGCAGCCATAGCGACTATGCCTCTTAGAGGGTTTAAAATATATCCATCTGCGATAGCTTCTTTCATTGTGTAACTATCAAATGGTACCCATAGTTTTTCAGCTTCTGCATACTTGTTAAATTCACCAAATCTAGCTAATGTATGATGACTTGGAGTAGCTGTAAAACCAACTATCAAATTCTTTTTATGATTGCTATTGGTATATGTCTCATCTGTATCGAAACTGTTTTGAAGCTCATCAAACACACTTAACATCTCTTCACTTTGACTACCACTGTTTGACCTATGAATTTCATCTATTAAAAATGCAACTCTGAGCGATGATAATTTTTTTAGTGTATCACTATCAAGTATGTTTCTAAGGTCATTGAACTTTTGAAGATTAACTATTACAAGTCTAGTATCTTCTTTTAAAGCCTTTTGAAAACTAGCCTTATCACTAGCTTCAACATACATTTTATTATCAATATTCATATTGAACATTTTTGTATCAAGCTGATCTCTTAGCTGGACTCTATCGACTATAAGCATAATTTTATCGTACACATAAGAGCCATCTTTTTTAAGGTCTTTTAGCTGTAATGCACTCCAACCTATGATATTACTTTTCCCAAAACCTGCTGCATATTGAAGCAATAATGAATAGATGTTTTTATTATTGTTAAAAGCCAATCGTTTTTCAATCAACTCATCTTGCATAGTTTGAGAAAAAGCTTTTAGCTCTTCTCTTAGCTTATTTATAAAATAGTCAGGCTCATTTTCATGCTTTAAAAATTCATCTATTTTACTCATAATCTTATCTACACCAAATTTTTGTTTTGGTCTAGGACTTATTAAAAACCCTCTTTCATTTTTTAGGATTTTTTTACCCTTTGAATCAATGGTAATTTCTCTTTCGATAAAGTTATAGTAAAGTATCTCTTTTTCAACCATCTTCTTAGAATAATGAGCTTTGAATACTTCTTCTAGCTTGTCTTGTTTATTTTCACTAGTAGTATTTAGAGGATATTGCTTGAAGTTCTTTTCAACTTTTTGATTATATTGTTCATAATCATATTTACCCTCATCGTAGTGAGATTTTACTTCATCAAAAAACTTTGTAATATCTCTTATAATAAAAGTTTCGTTTATATCTGTTGTACTTATCCAAATAGCTTTTTCAAAAACTTTTAACATATCTTTTCTAACATCTGATTTTTGAGAATCTGTTAAATGGCTATTGTTTTCAATATTTTCAAGATAGCTTATAACAGCTTCTTTATAATCCTTGATTACTTTTAATCTTCCATTCTTTTTGGCATTTTGATTTGTGTAGTTTGATTTTAGTTCACAATATCCAAGATAGATTCCATTTACAAATAAAGTTATATCGGGTCTAAAAGAATAAATTTGTTTACCCTCATAATGATACTTATACTTTAGTTCTTGAACTACACTAAAGATATTTTCTTCAAAATCTGTATCACCTTTTATTTCACTCTCACTTCTGTTGAAAAGATAAAACTTTAACCCCTCAAAAGTAATAGTTCCAGAGTTGTTTAAAAACAGAGCCATATTTCTAAAATCTTTGATTTTATCTTCGATAAAAGCTACTAGTGAATCAGTTAGCTCTTTTTCACTCTTAAACTTCTTGTCTAGCTTTTTAAAGTTCTCTTTGTTTACTTCACTTGTTTTCAAAAACTCTATCAGATCACTCTCTATGATAAGACTACTTGTTACAGTGTTTGGCTGTACTTCTTTATAGCCCAAGCCATCACTGTTATTTGTAAAAAATGGAATTAAAAACTTATCTTGTAAATGTAATTCATTCATCTATGCCACCTTAACTTTGCCAGTTACTACATCGTTGATGAGAGTTTTTCTAAACTCTTTTAATACTTCAATCTTTTTACTAATTGCTTCAACAATAGAATCTATCTTTGTAGTTTTCTCATCGAGATAGTTTGCTATTTCTACTTGTTCTTCATATGGAGGTTTTGTCATTATCTCTTGCATGAATAAAGTCATGTTTACAGCTTCTCTAATCTCTAAAATACCTGTTGCAATTCTTCTAAGACTTCTTTGAAAGGCTTTCATTCTAAAAAAGTAATCATAGTATTTTGGGAAACTATCTTTTTTTGTTATTAATATAATATAGATTACACTCAATGCCCCAAACTCTTTCGAAATACCAACAGAGCCTATCATGACATTCATTTTATTTACAACAATATCATCTGGATAAACTAGCTTGTAGTTAGAAATATTTTCAGACATCTTATTTCCAACATTACCTTTATCTCTATGATTAATAACTCCTCTATCTTTCATAACAGATAATATGTTTGATGTAATTGGTTTACCTGTTTTTACATCTAAATTCTTTCCTGCTCTTTCGTTGAATATATTTTTTAGTCTGTCTGTATCCCAATGTTTTGGAATATTTCCTATCCATTCACTATCACACTCTTGTAACTCAACATCTTTATTAAGTCCTCTTAAAACAGTTTCAGCAATTAATGTTTGTTTTAGCTCTTTGTACTTTTCTATCTTTTGTTCAAGAATTGATATTTCTTTGTCAATTTTAGATGTTTTATGATCTAAGTGATTAGCTATCAACGTTTGTACATTTACATCATCAGGATATGTGATAAACATCTTTGATGTATTAAATATTGAGATTCTAGGTAACCCTATCCCTTTAACATTGCTTCTTGATTGATATTTCATTGTTGCTGATGATAATAAGTAATTCAAAAAATTTGGGTTTATTCTTTTTGTATTTGGTGAAATCATTATAAAAGACGAACCAACTACAAATTCTTTATTGTCTTTTATAACAACTGTTTCACCAATAGTACCATCCTTGCTAAATAAAACATCATTAGCTTTAGGTCTACATCCATTTCGGACTAGCTTTTCATAATCTAATTTTGAAGTAAATAAGCAATTTGTAAAATCTAATTTATTTGCTTTTAAATCAACTACTGATAAAAAAGGATAATCATTTGATGATGTATCTGGTGATGTATGAGCACCATCAGTAATGTTTTTTGATAATCTTTTTAAATGTGTAACATTCCAATCTTTTGGAATGTCATCAAGCCATTCTATCTCACTATCTTTATAACTATTGTATCGTTCAAACTTCATAGCCCTAACTCACTTTCAAGAGTATTTATTTCATTATCTAAGTTATCAATATCAGTTAAAATATTTTCAAGTGGTCTTAGTTTTTCAGGCTTATAAAAAATCTTATTGAAGTTTATCTCTACACCTATAGTATTATCAAGATAAATAAAAGGTTTAGTTACATATTTAGCCATAAAATTTTCTATATTTTTTTGATTTTCATTTTCATCTTTACTAAATGGAATAACCTCATAATCTTTTTGATAATCAGGTGTTAGTTCTACTGTAATTACAATAGAAGCTGGTTTTGTTTTAGTCTCTTTTTTGTAGCTAGATTTTATTACTATTTTTCCACACCCTAACTCTTCTTGTGTTTCTCCAACTTGTTTGATGATAGTCTCTTTATCTTCATTATAGAAGTAAATAGCATCTTTAGTATGAACCTTTAACGGCTTCTCTTTATAATCTAACTCTTTTAACTGCTCTTTTATAAACTGGTCGTTGTAAGCTTTTAGACTTGAATATTGCTCTTTATCAAAAGTAGTTATTTCAAAAGTATCAACCACTAAATCATCTTGTTCAATTTTTACTGCTTCAAGTTTTATTGATTTAGCTTTACCTTTTAATAGGTTCTCAACTGTTTTATCTTGATAATCTAAGTTTGTAAGTTGTATAGCTTGTTTGTTGTAGTAAAAATACTCTTTATCAAACACTTGAGCATATTCATTTGGCTCAAAATCATTCAAGGTTTTTACTATGTCAAACCTACTTGTTTCATCTACTTCTTTTCTTTTTTTACCCTTATTCTTTTTAAGTAGTTGAAACTTATCTCCAGCATTTATCATCATCACTTTATTTTTGTGCTTTTTATCTTTGTTTAATACCCAAAGATATGTAAAGATATTAGTATTGAAAAATTCATCAGTTGGTAGTTGGATAATCGCTTCAACGATGTCTTGCTCAAACATCCACTTTCTTATTTCACTCTCTCCACTTCCTGCATCACCACTAAATAGTGTTGAACCATTATGTACAACAACTGCCATACCCTGTAATGCTATTTTAGAAACAATATGTTGCATAAAAAGCAACTGCCCATCACTTACTGCTGGTAGAGCATGAAATCTTTCAGTTTTATCTTTTTCTATATCAGATTTGTAACCTTTCCAGTCAACACCATACGGAGGATTGGCTACAACTACACTAAATTCTTCATCAAACTTATCATTAGTGAGGGTATTCCCGTATGCTATGTTTGCATTACTTCTAAATCTACTTTCGATTTTTGCTAAAGCATAAAGAGCATCATTCCAGTCTTGTCCTCTAGTTGCTGTTGGACGATTGGGGAATTTTTCCTTGATTCTATCCTCCACACCATAGAGCATATTTCCACCACCACAAGTTGGGTCATAGATAGTTAAGAACTCATCACTATCCTCTGTTTTGGAAGTGATAATTTCAGAAATAAGTGCAATAACATCATCTGGTGTATACTGCTCTCCCGCTGTCTCTGCTGAAATATCTGCCCATTTTCTTTTGATGTGTTCCTCTAGTGTTGTAATTTCACTATTGTTAAAAGGTTTTAAATCTATCTCACTCCAAGCTTTAACAGAAGCAAAAAGAATTTTCTTTTTATTTAGTAGTCCAGATATCCCAGATATATCAAGATACTTTTCTTCATCATTACCTTTGTTTACTCCCAGTAAGTCTTTTGTTTCAGCATCAAATCCAAGTAAATAAGCATCAAAATCTCTTTCAAATGTTTTATCATTTTTACAAATATCAGCAAGAGTTTTATTGTGTTCAAAAAGATAAGTGTTATAGCCTTTCTCTTGGTCTTTTATCTCTTCGATAAAATCTTCCAACTCTAAAGCATCTCCACTCACTTCAAGTTCAGCTTTAAGCTCATCAGCCATTCTTACAAATCTACTCTCAACCATAATAAGAGCAAAGAAAGGCATCATATACTTCGGAAAATCACTCTGTTTAATTCCAGCACCTATTAATAAGTCTGCTGTTGCCCATACTTTTGATTCGTATTTTAATATATCTTGATTCATTTATTTTGCTCCTAAAAAGTTGTTATGTAATTGTTGTATCTTTGTATTAATATCATTTATTTCATTATACATTTCTAATTCACTATTAAAGTTTAAAACTGTTTGCTTTTCTTGCTCTTTTGTTAAGATGGGAACACCTAGCTTTTTTATCTCTGCCGTTGCTATTTGGGGCATTGCTACTCCTGACTGTAAAGTTAAGAGTATGGTTTGTCCTAAAGTAGATTTTAAAAACATATATAAAGCTATTGCTTTATCTTTTTTATCGCTATCTTTTAGCCTTATCACTTGTACTGCTTGAGATGCAATCATGGTTTCACTTGTTTCTCCCACAATGGCAACTTTACCTATAGTTCCTTTTGTGCTTAGAAGAACATCATAAGGCTCTAGTTTATAAGTTTGAAGTCTTCTGTACTGTGAACCAATTTGCTTTATTTTCCCACACTCTAAAAGAAATCCAGCCTTGTTAAAATCTGATGGGGAAACTTCGTAAACCTCTTTCCCCTCTCCCTCATCTTTAAACAGTTGAGATCTTCTAATATCTGCTATATCTTCTAATTTAACTAATTCAAAACTTTTTAGCTGTTGTTGTACCTCTGCAATCTCTTTTGAGATGATATATCTATCAATAGCAAAAGAGTAATTATTATTGATTATCTCATCTGGAGTTACAATTCTTGATATGTTTTCTAATTGCTCTTTAGTTTCATAAATTGATACGATACTATTAATATCTTTTAATGTAATTCTTCTACCAATTTTATGTATAAAGCTTTCATGTTTTAAATTTAAAAAGTAAACATTATCATCTTTTTTATGCTTATTGATAATAATAAATGTCGTTTCAATTGAAGTAGCATTATGCAAATTTGGTGGTAGTTGAATAACTGCTTCTAGTAAGTTATTTTCAATAAGGTACTTTCTAAACTCTTCATCTTGATTACCTCTATAAGTAAATCCTACAGGCATCAAAACAACGGCTTTACCACTACATTGAGATAAAATATGTTCAAAGTGTGCTACTTCTCTATTTGATTTAACTTTATGGAATTTAAACCTATTGAATTTATCTGTATGCAAAAACTCATTGTTTGTAGATAAGCCCATAGGCGGGAACGATAAGATACAATCAAACTGTTTTAATTGGTGTGGAGCAGTTGGGTTTATATATGTTGGATTTTCTAAGGGGTCTGTAAAAGTAAAATCTATATTTACATCATCGATTATTTTCATAAGCTCTAAGATATATTCATCTGCAAAAGACTCTGCAAATATTTTTTTATCTGTGTAGTATGCTATGTTATAGCCATTACTAAACGGTGCGTATATTTCATTGCATTCTCCATCAAGTAGTTTTATACCAAAATCTGCTATTTGATTTGCAACTGAGAAATCCATATATCCATCAAACATAGAATAAAAAACATCAAAAACATTTAGTACAGCCAACTCTTCGTTAGCTATACTAAAAAGTTTGATTAATAGGTCGTTGTCTATTTTTTCTAATCTAATGTTTTGATTTAAAAATAGTTCAAATAGTTTTATAGATTTTGATAAATCTTTTATAACTGATTGAAATCTCTTTGTCTCTATCTTTTGGTTATAGAAGTATTCAAAATTTAGCTCTTCTTTTTCAATCTGTGAAGATAGTTTTTTCCAAGCCATTAGTAAGTAGATAAGTTTTGCAAACTGTTCAATTTTTAGTCCACCTTTTAGCTGTCTAAGTAAAAAGTTTAATTGTTTATCATCCATGTATCGCTCCAATATTTTTATATACAAACTAATTTTTAGTCTTGTATTTACTAATTATAATGAAATATTAACAGTTTTTTTCAGGTTTGTCAAGTAGTCTAGTATTTACTTAATTATTAAGCAAATCATTTTCTAAGGTTTTATCATCACATTTAATATAGGTACTCCAACCAGCTTCACTTCCTTCTTTTTTCTTAAAGTTATTATTAACAAAAACTTTTTTCATAGCAGAAGAGCTATCACTGCATCGTGCCATAAATATAGGTGCATTTTTTGCATTTTGTTTATACATTGATTGAATTTTTTTTACTATTATATCACCATAGCCTTTGTCCCTATATTCTTTTAGCAAAGAAAAATAATGAAATTCAACTATTCCACCTTGTCTTGAAGACATTATTAAAAAACCTATATCTTTATTGCCTAAATAACATATAGCAGCTTGTGGTGTACTATTGTCAAGTAAGTTTCTTTCACCTTTTATTAGATATTCTATTGTTGAACCATCTAATATAGAAGCTTTATAATGGTTGTTTTTAACGCCATCTATAAAAAGTTTTTCAATAAAACTTTTGTCTTGCAGAGTTGCTCCTCTAAAATCTATATTTTTCATGTTTCACTCATCCTGTTTAGTTAAATATTTTTGTACATTCTTTTCTAGCATATGAAATACCAACTTTAATAAAACCAACAGATATTGCATTTTCAATACACTTTTCTTTTTTTTCAGCACTTGATATATTAAATTTATTTGCTTCTGATGCACTTGATAAGATTATTGAATCTTGATCTCTATTTTTAGGATTGTGATAAATATTTGCACCTAGTTGTTTAATTCTAGTATCAAACTTTGCTTTATCACTCTCGTAGTTATTAGTCTGAATATTATTTATTGTACCATTGTTAATAAAACTACCGCTGTTATTGATATTACTGTTTGCAGAAACTAAACTACTCATTATTATAAAAATTAAAATACTTCTTTTCATTATCTATTTCCTAATATTTGTGTTCTTAAACCATAAGCCATTAAAAGACTTAAACCATATATTTCCTCGATTTCCCAAAATCATATATAATAAAACGTTTTGTTCAAATGTACTTACAAAATAATTCTTAACAAATGTTTTATAGTCAATATATGAAGGTTTTGGATTAGATTCTGGATGAGTGTGCCAATCACCTAAATAAGTAATTGTACCATTGCTTTCATCCCAAATTTTATCCATTTGTTTTTGTAAACATTTTATATTTAGCTCTAGTCCATATTTACTGTTTTTACTATGTTCACATACTAATATATGTGTTATTTTAATCCTATTTGATTTAGGGTATAACTCACCCATGAGAATACCACCATTTTCAAAATCATTTTCATTGATTTGCTGATAAGATAACAGTTTATTTACTAAATTTTGAGCTAGTTCAATGTTTAAGAATTTTGAATTAAATTTTATAGACTTCAAGAGAACTCTTTTGTATATAGCTTAAATGATTCAAGGTTCTTATGATCTTTTTTTAGAAACTTTTTTACTTCCGTTAAGTCACATATAGAGCTAAATATAGGCTTTATGTTAGTGTTTAGAATATACTGAACAATCATATTAGCAAAGTGATTAACATGCATTTCAGAATTTAAAAACGAATAAGGCATATAACTTGAATTACAACCTACATCATCTTTTTTTAAACTTTTTCCATAATGGTTTTCTAAGATAATAATTCTTTCAAAAATTGAATCGATTACATCTACGATATTATCTGTAATGTCAATAGAGTTCTTTTCAAACAAAATTCCATGACCTGCAACTGCATTTGATTCAACCCAACAAGAGATTACGCTTGGCAATCGACCTTTTATTGCATCTTGTATCATCTTAGTTTCAATAATGGTTGCATCACTGCCTACAGCACTTATTATTAGGTCACAATTATTTAGTCCTTCATAACAATTTAATACGCTATCACCAATAGCATGAATATTTATACCTATAAACTGTTTTGATAGAAAGTTTTCTAAAGCCAATGCTTTATTTACATTAACGCACTCCATACCTAAAAGATGTCTTGAGATATTATCTACACTTAATCTGTCTGGGTCTACTAGCATTAAATTAGTACAACCAACTTTTAAAAGTTTATATGCAAGTGAAGCTCCTATTGAACCGCATCCAACAATTGCGATTTTTTTATCCTTTTGATTAATAGATATATTCATTTCATTTCCACCTCTTGAAAAAACTCGTTTTTTACTTATATCTTTTGCTGTTGCTCCATTAATTTTTCTATTTAATATAAGTGGATTTAAAATATCTGTAATAGGATTTAAAAGCTTTATTTGTTTACCAGTTTTATATTTTGAAATTTCTACATATAAAAAAGAAAAATGAGTATCTCCATTTGGTAAGTTAAAAGAAAATAAAATACCGTTAAATAAATTTTTATGAGATTGTAACTTCTTAAATTCTTCAAAAAGTTCAACAGTTTTAATCGCTTCTAAAAACTCCTTATAATTTTGAGGAACTTTTGATGGAAAGTTATTCTTGAAATCAATGAAAATGACTTTCTTTTTTTCAAAAGGAATAGAAGTATTATTTAAAAACTTTTCTACATCTTCTACCCTATCTATAATCATAAGCTTTTGATTTGTTTTTGATATATACAAGTCAAAAAGATGAAGACTGTTTTGAAAGCCTTTGATAAATTCACTATTATAATTTAACACTAGCCCTGTAGAGTCCCAGTAACTATCAAATTCCTCAAATATTTCATCAGAAGAGATGATATTGTTATTAAAATCGTTGAAATATTGCTCAAGCTTATTGATATTGTCTTGAAGTAAAGCCTTTGTATCATTATCATAATAGTATTTATCATTTTCTTCAAATAGACAAATACTATGCATATCTAATTCACTATTTTTTTGTTCAATATGTGGGTATAAAAGGAACAACGAATCATCATCTATATAAAATTTTGGATACTCTAAAGGAAAAGTATCTTTAATTTTAACTATAATATCAGTAGATTTTGCATTGACCATGTACTTTTTAGTCATAGTCAATACTTTATTTTTAGTTGATGTGTTTAAAAATCCAATTTCCTTCAAGTACGCTTCCGCCAAGATTTGTTCTGAAGTCAATTGATGATTTTTATGCATATCGCCCTGCCAAACCACTTTTTTCTGGCTTTTTTGTCATTACTGGTTTCTCTTCTGCATGTGATTCATGTCCGAATGCTAATGTAGTAGCAAGTCCAATGTCTCCATTGTTAGAACCAGTTTCATCTTTTATATAAGGTGTTGCCCCATATTCTTTCACCGCTTCAATACCTTGATCTCTCATAGCTTTTGTCGTGTACATTTCACTTGTTCCTATAACCTCATAGTTCTTCGCTCTAAGATTAAAATAAAAACTTCCATCACTCGCTTCAAGTCTTTGATAGTTCTCTTCAAATGGAGAATTTTTTTGTGTTGATTCTATTCCATTTCTTGCCCCATGTTCACTTACATAGTTTTCTGATGTAAGAATCACCTCATGATTTGGAGCCTTTAGTACCCAATGGTACGGCTCTTTTATACCGCTATTCTTTGAAAGGACATAGTAACCTTTTGATGTGCTGCTCATGGCAACTCCTCTAATTATGAATTTCCATTTTTATTAAAAAATAAAAACAGATAACTAATTATAGTCCAAAAAGAAATAAAAGTCAAATTAGTTTCGTTAATTTTAGAAATATATATCTACTATTATTTTGTTTGTAAAGAAATATATATCTATTTTATTATATTTAATATGTTATACTTCTATAAAATCACTTATGAGGAATGTACTATGAATGAAAGAGTAAAAGACATTTATCTAAAGTTATATGAAAATAATATCTTGTGTACAAAAGAAAATTTAGCATCTGAATATGACGTTACAATAAAAACTATTGAAAATACAATTAAGTCTTATTCTGATGAAATTATATATGATAGAAAATTGAAAAGATACAGATTCGCAAATTTACTTCCTAAATATATACCATATAAAACTTTTTATAATATTTTTAAAGAGAGCATTAATGATAAATTTTTAAGAGAAGATTTTTTTATTATTGATAATTTAATCAACAATGATAATGATTTGTTTATGATCGAAACAGAGAAACTATCAGAAATGTCTAAGAAGATCATCATGTTCACTATAGCTATTAATAATAATTGTGTTATTAAAACTGAATATGCTAGTAATGGGGAAGAAGCATATTTTAGATGGATGAAACCTCATACTATTTTCCAAGATGGTTTTTCCTATTATTGTTTTGCAACTTATGACAAAAGAAACTCAAAGGACGCAGGTATAACTAAGTCATTTAGGTTTGATAAAATTGGGAAAATTGAACTTGTGGAATATTTAGAAAATGAAATTCTGAAAAAAGATATGAAAGGGAACAAATATGGGGAATACAATAAAAATCAATATGTCATATTAATTTTCAATAAAACAAGTGGCAGTTTTTTTGAAAGTTCTGGTTTATTTTCAAAACCTGAGTATGAAGTTATTGTAGGTTTAAATTCTGAGAATGTAACTGTAAAAATGTATTATAATAATTTGAATTTAGAAGTAATCTCAATGCTTCAAAGATGGATGCCAAATATTAAAGTTCATCCTGATGATCCAAGAAAAGAAGAGATTGAAAATAAAATCAAAGAAAATTTAGAAATATTTCAGAAATAACTAACTAAAGAGCCATGTATGCTAAAAGGTTTTTATTTAACTTTTCTTTCAAATACTTTGGCTCTACAATCTTGATGTATGGTATCCAATACTTCACAAGCTTTAGTATCTCATCATCATAGGATACTTTTGTACAGATGATAAAGTAATCTTCATTTTCTTCTATAATCTTTTGGTTTGGTAATATATCTTTTCTAGTAAAATACTCTTTGGCTTTATTTTCTATTTGAAGTGTTACTTCAATAAGTTCATCGGTGGTGAACCAGTTGAGATTATTTTGTACTATTTGATTTAAAAACTCTTTTTTAGGTTCAAATCTTTTTGAATCATCTTCCCATTTAAACTTTTCTATCTTTGAAAAAGTAAATGTTTTTAGTTTACTATTTTCATCTGCTAATAAATACCAAATACCGTTATTGTTAATAAGTTTATATGGCTTTACGATTCTTGATTTATCTTTATAATAAAAACTTACAGGACTTTTTTTGATAATAGCTGCACTCATTGTTTCAAAGCACTTTTGTTTAGAGCTTATATCTTCAAAGCCTTGATTTTTGATAAGATATGAACTGTTTAGTTTTGCATTTAAAATATCTGTGATAAATTCATTTGATAGTGATGGGTATAGATTTTTTATTCCACTTAGAGTAGCAAAGCTTTTTATATCTTCAAAGCTTAGTTTTCCAAGAGCGTAACTAGCCATACTATAGTAGTCACCATCTTTTTCAATAGGTATGTATGATAATCTCTCTTTTATATCTCTTTGAATAGTTCTAGCACTTACATTAAACTCATTGGCTAATTCAATAACGGTGAATCTTTCACCGTTGTTGAGTTTTATAAGTATTAAAGATAGCCTTTGAGCTAATGAATCATGTGATTTTGGCATATACTAAAAATATTTTCTCAAAAACAGTAGGTATTTTGATTGTACTTTACTGTACTCTATAAAAAATGATACTGTAACAGCAATACAAAAAGCTATCGTAAAATCTACAAAACTGATACTTGTAAATGTATTTGTGATTATTGCTAAAGATATAAACATCACAGTTAGTATAAATGGTGTTTTAAAGTATGTTAGCATGGTGTTATCCTTTTTATTTAAAAATACTCTTGATATTATCAAAAGTACTTAACTCTTTTCTATCCATCGTCTCTTTGCATTTTGAGCAAAATGGAAACTCTTCAACTGGATTTAAAACATCACTTTTAGGCTGTACTATTTTTGAGTATCCACATTTAGAGCAAGTTAGTTTATATGGTTTTGGTTGGATCATATTCAATCTTTTATATTTTCTATTTCATTATAAAGAACATTAATAAATTCATTAATAGCATCTTTTATTGTTGTTTTAATAAATATAGCCATAATAGCAAGATCTTTTGCAACTGTTATTTTACTCCATAAACTGTCATCTTCTAGCCGTTTTTCAATATCTTTAATTTTAATACCAATAGTAGTATTTGTTAATAACATTTCTAAATCTATTTCAGATTCTAAAAGTTCAAATAGCTTCCACATGTGATCTATATTCTGTTTTCCTTTATAGTGAATTTCGTGTCGCTCTAAAAAATTTGTATATTTTTTATATTTTTTAGGTAACATTGTATCCATATCAAATAATTCAAAGTCAATATTATCTAAGATTCTATCTATTTCTTCACCAACTTTATTAATTTTAAATATAGAAATATCGCTTTTATCAATTTTATCAATTATTTCAATTTGTTTTATTACTAATGTAGTTTGAAATGCTTTTATTGTTCCTAAAACCAAATCTTTACCAACCTTATCGTATGAGGCTGATAAAATTACTTCTAGTGCTTTTTCTTTACCAAATTTCTTAGCTTCTCCAACTCTTGATTTTTTACAAACTGAACTAACATGAACTGACTGTAATCCGCTGTTTTTTATAATTTTCTCTAACTGATTAATTTCATTTTTTGATGCTCGATCACAGTTTGTAAGTATAACTGCAACTGATAGTTTATACTCTAATTCAATATCTTTTAATATTGATAATTCATTAGTTTCAATTCTTGAACCTGCTGCATTAATAACATAAAATAAAGTGTGAATAATATCACTAGGGTTATTTAAATTTTGTTTCTCATTAAGAAACTTTAAAAGAGACTCTTTCCACAATTTTTGATTATCATCTTCAATTCCAACAGAATCAAAAATATTTATTTGTATTCCCGAACTATCAAGTATAGAGTGTGATTGAAAATTATTTTCCCAATTTGTTACTGGAGTACCAGATGAAGCTTCAAAAACATCTACATCAAATAAATAATTTGCAAAACTACTTTTACCTGATCCACTTTTCCCTATTAATAAAATATTACAACTTATATTTTCATCATTATTTTCCACTATCTGTTCCTTTATTGTATGTTTCTAAAACATCTACAAAATAATTTAAAAACATCTCTGATGAAAAAAGCTCCATCCAATTAGGCAGTTCTTCGTTTTCTAAATAATCTTTATAAGCTTTTGCATATACTTCGACTATTGCCATACCCAATGCAAAAGTCATAGCTAAAGCCACAGTAGTATTTATAATACATGCCAATAATTTTCCATATTTTGGTATATCTTTCACTTTATCAGCAATTATAACTACTAACTTTTTACTTGATAATGTTACTAGTTGTTCTTGAAGTATTGATTTTGTATTTTCTCCAAAAGAATCAAATCCAAACACTGTACTAATTTTTACACACATTTCAAGTTGTTGGGGAGCTATTACAAAAGAATCAGATATTTTATGTTTTGTTAAAGATGTAACAATATTTGTTAATGCAGTTGATAGTGCAACACTTGTAGTGATACTATTAACATATTTTCGAGCTTCTTGTTTTTTCATTTCAATTGAAACTTTTTGAGCAGAGATAAAACTAGCTTTAAGTCTATCATCACTCAAAGACTCACTTGACCATCCATTAAGTTTGTCTAAATCAAGAGTTAAATCTTTATTACTACTAGTTTCAAAAAATTCAATATTTGGAAACTGATCTTTGATTATTTTTTTAAATTCAGAAGCTTCTTTTCCTGAGCCATCTTTTAACTCTTCATCACAATCACATTTAGTAAATACAACAGAAGTTTTCATACCATTATTAACAAAGTATTCAATATTTTGTAGGTCATAATTAGTAACTCTATGGTTTGTAATTGATATACAATACCAAACCAAATGTATTTGACTTTTAAGCTCTTTGCTATTCATTTCTTCAATTTTAGGTTTTATATTTGCATCAAAATTATTACCTTCATTTGAAGATGATGTTATTTCATATCCTTCCGTATCATAAATAACTACAGGGATATCCTCTTGCTCATATTTATCCATTCCTTTTGTAACAGGATTTCCTGCATCAACTGATGCAACTTCAATCCCAAAGAATCTATTAACTAAAGAACTTTTCCCTACACCAGTACCACCAACAATAGCAATATTTGGTTTTAACAGTTCAGCTTTTTGCTTTTCTAGTTCATCTTCTATTTTTTTTGTAAAATCATCCATTAGATGCTTTCCTTTTCTATCTCTTATTATACATTGTATCAATAGTGCTTGAAGCAATATTCTACAAAAGTTACACTTACAAAAAAATTATCACTTATAGTAGGTTGTACACTAATGGAAAATATTACTCCACAAGAGCTTTACGAAATCGTAGGCAAAAATGTTGCTAAACATCGCAAAGCTAAAAATATGTCTCAACTTACTTTATCTTTAGAGATGGGATATAAATCCGTTTCAGTTGTATCAGGCTGTGAAGTATGCTATAAAAACAAACACTTTAACCTTGAACAACTACTAAAAATATCACAAATTTTAGATATAAATTTATGTGATTTATTAACTCCAGAAAAAACTAACTAATAATATTTTCCAACTTCCCATACCCTCTTTTAATTTCTCTAGCTATTGTATTTTTGTCATCTGTTATATTTTTATTATCAATTTTGTCTAGTGTAGTACATATTGAGATAAGAGTATCAACTAGTTTTTTATCTTCATTGCTATAGCTTTGATAATCTTGCGTTGCTATGATTATCATATCTAGCTTATCAAGCTGTTTATCGATATAGTTTTTTGTATCTTGTAAGATATTTGTATAGTGTTCAAACTCTTTTATTAGCTCATCACTATAGCTTTTAAAATCATACCTTTCTATATAATCAAAATTTGCAATTATTCCTTGTGTAATAGTATCAATATTATTTATCTCTGATAATGCACTTTTTAACTCTCTTAAACTATTTTGTCCAAGGTCTCTTTTTGCATTTTTATATTTTTCTATTATCTCTTTTAGTTCAGGCAATACTTCAAACTCATCATCGTACAAGTTTACATGAATCATCTCCTCTTCATCTTTTTCATTATCTTCATCTTTTCTTCTATGTTTGAAGTTTTTATAAATACTACTAATCTCAATCTCATCTTCAATATATCTTTTTAGTCCATAACCTGTAGCAGCTAATGCAACTCCACCTAAAACATAACGAATCATCTCATACCTCCAAGGTTTTTATTTTAAGAAGTATGGCATAGGGTTTTGACAGGTTGTGTCGTTTTAAAGTATGAGTTATTAAAAAATTACAATCATATATCATCAAAATAGACAAGGTGAGATTATCACTTTGAATTAAACATAAGGAGATAACACAATGTTTAGAAAACTAAAAATGTTTGGTGTGTTTACTACTAAAACATCAAAAGAGAATGATGTTCTATGTGATGTAAGAGATTGGATCAATAGGGATGGAGCTTTGCTATGAAGATAAAAGAGCAGATTCAAAAACAACAAGATAAAGAGTTTCAAGAAAATCTATCATTTGCTGAGTGGCTTGAGTATTTTTCTAAAGAGCCAACAAGTAAAGAGATAGATGATATGGAAAAACATTCAAAAAAAACTTCAAACAATCCTTACTACCAACCACTAAGAGGTGCATAAATATGTTCCCCTTTTCAAAATGTATAGCAGTAGGGCTAATAATAGCAACAGTCATTGTCAGTAACTTAGATTTAAAAGATAAAAACCCATTAGATTTTGAGTAAGAGTTACTAATAAAATTAAAAAAAAGACACAAAGGATAACAAATGTCAAAACAAATAAGACCATTAAATAACCAAGAACTAAGAGAGATAGCACCAAGTTTGTTCACAGAACAACCACATCATGAAGTAAGTGATAAGTATCACTTCATACCAACTATTGAAGTTGTAGAACAGCTAAGAGATTTAAACTGGTATCCAGTAAAAGCAAGTGAAGCAGGTGTACGAGATGTAGGTAAAGATGGCTTTCAAAGCCACTATGTAAGATTTCAAAACTTTACAGATTTAATCAATCCAAATGGTAATGTAGTTGAGCTATTATTATTTAATAGTCATGACCGTTCAAAAGCCTTTAGTATAGGGGCTGGAGTCTATCGTCATATTTGTTCCAATGGGCTTGTGATTGCGGATTCAGTATTTGATAGTTATAAAATTAAACACTTAGGAGATAGGGATAATGACCTAACAAATGCAGTTGCTAAAATCACACAAGTAAAACCAAAACTACTTTCAAAAATATCAAAATTTGAATCTATCAAACTCAATAAGCAAGAAAGAGAATCATTTTTGCAAAGTGCATTACCTCTAAGATTTTCAAATCATTTAGAACTTGATAATCCAAATGAGTTATTAACTCCACTTAGAACTGAGGATATGAAAGATGATTTATATACTACACTAAATATTTTACAAGAGCAGTTTTTATCAAAATCTAGCAAGATTACAGGATATAACAAAGATACAGGAAGAAGATTTACAAGTAAAGAGATTACATCACTTTCTAAAGATGTAGAGATAAACAAAGGGTTATGGGATATTGCTGAAAGAATAGCTTCTATCAAAGATTCAAGTTATCAAGTGGCTGCATAGGAGGAAGTAATGAAACTAGTAAATTATCAACTACAAACACAAATAGAAACTCTTGGAGAACATAAAAGTCAAGAGTTTTTTAAAGAGTATATTCAAAATATACTAGAAGATGATAGTAAACCATACTATCAAAAAGCTGATTATGTTGGATTATCTCTAAATGAGCTAAAAAATAAGATTGACTATTTATCAACAAATATCAAAGAGCTACAAGCACTCAAAAAGCGATTAACCGAATCTTTAGAGATTGCAAAGGTTTTAACAGCAGATGTTTTAACTAAAAACGGTGTTAATAGAATTGATGGAAATATTTTATCTTCACTTACATTAAGCAAAGAATCAACTACAACTAAAAACAAAATAACCGTTCTAAAACCAAACGAGGTGATGGGATTAGGTTATGTGAAATTTAGTGTGGATGATGAAGCCATAGCAAAAGTTGTTGATGAAAATAGTGAAGCACTAAAAGAGCTTAAGTCTTATATATCTATAGAAAAAATAGAAACTGTAAATCCAGCAAAAGTAAAAATCAATACAAAAAGAGCAGTAAATAATACAACAAATACAACTGATGAGATATTACAGTTGAAAGCATAATAAGGAGAAAAGTTATGTTTAATCAAGAACAACTACAGCTACTAAACCAAGAGCTAGATAACAGTAGAGTAAAAACAAGAAGTAAAGGTAATATTCAATTATCATACCTTGAGGGACATGATATTATCAATACAGCAAATAAGATATTTGGATTTGGGAACTGGAGCTACAGCGTTACATCACTTGAAGTTGTCTCACATGAAGTTAACCAAAACCAAAATAATGTAGTTTGCTACAAAGCGGTAGTTAAAGTAGAAGTTTACAATCAAGATCATACTTTACATATAAGTCGTGAAGATGTTGGATTTGGAACGGGAATAGCCAAAACTTTAGCAGATTCGCATGAGGGTGGAGCAAAGGAATCAATTACAGATGCAGTAAAAAGGTGTATGAAAAGCTATGGAAATCAGCTAGGATTGAGTTTATATAACAAAGATAAAAACCATACTAACAATGCACAGTATAGTCAGCCACAGCAACCGTCACAACCAAACTATAATCAGTCACCGAACAATGCAAATCAACAAACACAAACTCCCTATCAACACCAACAAGACTTCTCACAGCTTACAAGCTTAGGATTACAAGTGATGCAACAAGGAGAGAACTTAGTAGTAGTTGGTAAAAATCAGTTTGAAAACAAAACTGCTATTCGTAACGCTGGGTTCTTTTGGAACAGTGAAAATAAAATTTGGTTCATGCCACTAAGACATGCTGCATAAGATGAAAAACTATCTATTTTTAACACAAGATGGATTTACTCTTGATCCATCAGATAATGAAACCAATAATATTCAATTACTAGGAACTGGAGCAGGAAATGATATTGAAGAAGCTTTTACTAGCTTCAAATATCATCAATCCTATCTAGCGAAGCTATCGTATAAAAATGTGATGGCAGTTGAGTATGTGGGTGATTTTATAATAAACTTGGAGCTATGAAAGGAGCGATACAATGGAGTTAATACCAAAAGAGATAAGAGATAAAATCCCTAAGCTATACGATACAGAAGATCAAAGTGACCCACTTACATATGTAAAACTATTTTTAGACGGCTGGACTTGGTACATCACTGAAGTTTCTATTGATGACGATATTTGCTTTGGATATGTTGTATCTCCATTTTGTAGTGGAGAACTTGGTTATTTTTCTATAAATGAAATACAAGAGATAAAAGGTAGTTTAGGGATCGGAGTTGAAAGAGATTTATACTTTAAGCCTACATCATTATCGGAAATTAAAAAGGCTTCATAATGGATAATATCTATATTCAAAATGAAGCTAAAAAGAACTTTGATGATTGGACTCAAGAGGGATTAAATTTTTTACTACAAAATGAAAACTATAAAGATATAGCTATTAAAGCATTATCAAAACTTTTAGAACTCGATGAAACTGTTGAGTTTATTTATAACAATTTATACTATGAAATATTTGAAAGCAGTGCAGAAAGTGGTTATATAGTAAATGTGTACTCTTGTGATGAAAAAGATGAGTATGGATGCTACCTCAATAAACACTGTATTGATGGTGGGTTATGTTCAGGAACTGCTGTTGAAGCTATTGAATTTATGTTATAACTAGGTGGAATAATATGATATCAACAAGAACACTAAAATGGCTACTTGAAGTGTGGGAAATTTTTGGATATGAAGCTTTCAAGTTAGAGATTAAAGAGCTAGGTTTAAATAAAGATTTTACAATAACAGAGATAAGAAAAACAATTTTAGAAGATAGTGAAATTATGGAGGGATATATTCAGGTATCAGCTTATGAGGTTAAGGAAATACCTTATAAAAAGCCAACAAATATAAAACAAAAGGAGGGTTAAATGCTACAGCCAACTTATGAAGAAATGACACAAAAATTTAAACAAAATAACTATGTAGAGATAGGATATATCACTGGCATAAAAAAGGTGTATCTAAACTAATGATATATTTTAAATACAACACTCCCTAAAGCATAGCAATAGTGCTATGCTTGGGTTGGAATGACCCCAATAAACTAGACATAATTTAATTCAGTAAATTAATATATCAATGATAAGAATCATTGTAAAATTTGCAAAGGTT
>Ga0193962_1000229_pt1 | contig 25314 bp, 18 predicted proteins | sample FB_5_MG_FD_140335 | JGI IMG/M metagenome (GOLD analysis project Ga0193962, IMG submission 140335) | Microbial mat bacterial communities from the Broadkill River, Lewes, Delaware, United States - FB_5_MG | ecosystem: Environmental > Aquatic > Freshwater > River > Microbial mats | place: USA... | reverse complement strand
TATTCTTTTACCTGATTTTGTAATTCATTTTCAATTTTTTTAATGTTTGAAATATCATGATAAACAGTAATTTTTGAATTATCATTTAACAACGATGAAGAGACTATAAAATTCTTTCCTTCTCTTTCTAATTCAATTGAAGTATGTTTTTCATCTATTAAATTTTTCTGATAACACCAACTACATCTCTCATCTAATCCGTTAATAGCTTTATAACATTTTTCACCAACTGCATTATGGCCAATCTCCTCAATCATTGCTTTATTTAAAAACTGAATATCGCATGATTCACTGCTCAAATAAACACCATCTTTATAGGCATTTAATATTTTATTCAGTTTTATATTCTGCTGTCTATGTTGCTTATTTAATCTTATATTTTCTTTTAAGGTTTCTTCAACTTTTGCCTGTCCATTTTTAAACTTGTTCACTGATCGCTTTAAAATAATTAAGGTGCTTACAAATAAAACCGAGGAACTTATAAATAGAAACAATTCAACAAGAAAATTCTTCTTTTTTTCAGCTTTAATAAAACTATGAATCTCATTTTGAACTTGTAATACTTGAACCAATGTATCTTTATACAAATTTATTTGTTCTTGAGCTTGTTTTTGACTTTCAGCAAATTGCAAATCGGCATTTAATCTGTCTAAAACAGTTAATTTAAAAAGAGTTAATTGTTTTTTTAGTTTGATAACATTCTCTTGAAGATTGGCGTCTTTCAATGACTTAATATCTAGCTCATCCTTTGATCCTCCTAGTAACATAGCATTTGTATACCAAAGCGCATTATCAATATTTGAAACAATTTCAACATAATTATGATTGAAATTATTTGAATTAATTTCATTAATATTTAGGTGAGCTAATGCAGTATTTAATTTAATCTCGTGGGTTGCAACAATTAAAGAAGTATGATTATCACTCAATTCTTTGTTTACAACAATTAAATAAATCATTAATATTACAAGTAATGACATGGAAGATACTACCACGGCATACTTAAAATAAAGTGAGGTAAATATTTTATGCATTGGGTATGAGGGGTTTTAACAATTTTTCAAAATACTATTTAAATATTTAGATGTGTTTTTTATCACTAAATATTATCATAGTAAAGTTATCGAGATTTAAGCTTAAATTGCATGATAAAAATCATGCACATTTTAGTCAAAATATAAAAATAGGAATCACTTAGTGAAGTCTATTATCCTATCTATTAAAAAAAGAAAGAAAATTTTACCCTTAATATTAGTAATATTTAATTAAATAAAACTGTCAATTGCCAACTCATAGCTTTGCAATCCAAATCCAGCTATTACGCCTTTTGCATTTGGCGCTATGTATGACACATGACGAAAATCTTCCCTAGCTTGTACATTTGAAATATGAACTTCAATAACAGGTGTATCAATACCCTTTACAGCATCACCAATAGCAACTGAAGTATGTGTATAAGCTCCAGCATTTAAAATAATACCTGAAAAATCAAAACCAATTTCATGAAGTTTATTTATTATTTCACCCTCTACATTACTTTGAAAATAAAACAATTCTATTCCTGGATATTTTTTCTTTAAAGCTTCAAAATAAACTTCAAAAGTTAAATTCCCATAAATTTCTGGTTCACGCTTTCCTAACAAATTTAAATTAGGCCCATTTAGAATAAGTATTTTCATTTTTTGCATATTATGATGTAAATATATTACTTATTTTTATCAAATGAAATGGCTAACAGCATTACAAGATTATCAGTTATATTTAAACATTGAAAAAGGCTTGGCTAACAACTCAATAGTTAGTTATTCAAGAGATGTAAAGAAGCTTATTAATTACCTAGAAGAAAATGAAATAACCGTTTCTCCCCTCAAAATTTCAGAAGAACAAATTCAACAATTTATTTATACAACTTCTAAGTTAATTAATGCAAGGTCGCAAGCTCGGTTAATTTCTGGATTACGCAATTTTTTCGATTATTTAATATTTGAAGAATTTCGAACAAACAATCCAACAGATTTAATTGATGCTCCTAAAATTGGTAGAAAACTACCCGATACTTTGTCTCTTCAAGAAATTGATTTATTAATTAGTTCTATTGATTTAAGTGAACCACAAGGAGAACGTAACAGGACAATTATTGAAACTTTATACGGCTGCGGATTACGAGTCTCGGAACTAACTGAATTAAAACGATCTGATTTATTTTTTGAAGAAGGCTTCATTCGTGTTCTTGGAAAAGGTAATAAACAACGTTTTGTCCCAATTAATACTCAAACTCAAAAATACATCGTATCATATATTAAAAATATTAGAATACACATAAAAACACAAAAAGGGTATGAAGATACTGTATTTCTAAACAGACGAGGTAAAAGTCTTACCCGTGTTATGATTTATACAATAATTAAAAACTTAGCAATAAAAATTGGTCTTAAAAAGAAAATTAGTCCACATACATTTAGACATTCTTTTGCTACTCATCTTTTAGAGCGAGGAGCAGATTTAAGATCCATTCAACAAATGTTAGGACATGAAAGTATAACTACCACCGAAATTTATATGCATTTAGACAAAAGCTTTCTAAAAGAGATTGTTAATACATTTCATCCTCGAAAATAAATTCTCTCAAAAAAAATTCATAAAACAAAAAATCTCGCAATAGCGAGATTTTTTAATATGTATTAAAAGTGTTTTATTGATTATTTTGCAATATTAACAACTCTTGTTTCCCTAATTACAGTTACACGAACCTGACCTGGATAGGTCATGTCATTTTGAATTTTTTGTGAAATATTAAATGATAATTCTCCAGCTTTCGCATCATTTACTTTTTCACTTTCAACAATTACACGAAGTTCCCTACCTGCTTGAATTGCATATGCTTTTTGAACTCCTGTAAACCCAAAAGCAATATCTTCCAAATCTTTTAGTCTTTGAATATAAGAATCTAATACCTGACGTCGTGCACCTGGTCTTGCTCCTGAAATAGCATCACAAACCTGAACTATTGGTGCAATAAGAGTTTTCATTTCAATTTCGTCATGGTGAGCTCCAATTGCATTACAAATCTCAGGATTCTCATTATATTTTTGAGCCCATTGCATACCTAATAAAGCATGAGGTAACTCGCTTTCAGTTTCAGGAACTTTACCAATATCATGTAATAATCCTGCTCTTTTAGCTAGTTTAGCATTTAAGCCTAATTCTGCAGCCATTAAACCACATAGGTTTGCAACTTCACGTGAGTGTTGTAATAAGTTTTGACCATAAGAAGAACGATACTTCATTCTACCAATAGTTTTAATAAGTTCAGGGTGTAAACCATGAATTCCTAATTCTATTACAGTACGTTTTCCAACTTCAATAATTTCTTGTTGTAATTGTTTTTCAGTCTTTTTAACAACTTCTTCAATACGTGCAGGATGTATACGTCCGTCAGTTACTAATTTATGCAAAGCTAAACGAGCAATTTCTCTTCTAACTGGATCAAAACAAGATAAAATAATTGCTTCAGGAGTATCATCAACAATAATTTCAACACCAGTCTCAGCTTCTAACGCTCTAATATTACGCCCTTCCCTACCAATTATACGCCCTTTTACGTCATCTGACTCAATATTGAATACAGATACACAGTTTTCAACAGTTTGTTCAACTCCAACTCTCTGAATAGTGTTTAAAATTACTTTACGAGCTTCCTGCTGAGCAGTCAATTTGGCCTCTTCAATTGTATCTTGAATATGAGCCATTGCATCAGATTTTGCTTCCTCTTTTAAAGATGAAATCAATTCTTTTTTTGCATCATCGGCAGATAATCCTGAAATTACTTCAAGGTTTTCTACTTGTTTTCTATGCAATTTTTCAATTTCTACATTTTTACGTTCAAAGAACTCCGTTTTTTTATTGTAGTCTTCAGCCTTAATTGATAATTCTTTATTTAATTTTTTATTCTTATCTAATTCTTGTGAAACCTGAGATTCTTTATCACGCACCCTCTTTTCTGCATCTGCAATTTTTTTATCTCTTGAAATAATCACTTTTTCATGCTCAGACTTTAATTCAATAAACTTTTCTTTTGCTTGAAGAATTTTATCTTTTTTAAGAATATCGGCCTCAATACGAGCTTCTTTAAGAAGCGAGTTTGCTTCTTTCTTTGTATTTCTTAAAAGTTTTGTAGCTTTCGTTTTTTCTAAATATTTAGCAATTACGTAACCAATTGCCAATCCTATAACTATACCAATAACTATTGGTATTATATTTTCTATCATAATTCAAATTTATATATAAAAAAACCTACATTAGAAAGGTTTTGAAAACTCCTTTAAAACAAGATTAAGGCTAACCAACTGGTCAAGGATCCGTTCAAGACGGCTTGCTTTTACAATTAGGACTCACCCTTCATAAAGGTATAATGTTGAGTTTAACAAACAATAACTAATGTAGGCAGTATTATTATTATTTCTATTTTATTTTAAAGAACTTATTTTTTTAAATGCTCATCAATAAGAACACCCAATTTATTAATTTTTTCTGTTGCTTTTTTTAAATCTTCTTGATTATTAATGGCATTAATTTCACTTAATGATGCAAATTGTAAAGCACACATGGCCAATACATCCTGTTTATCACTAACTGCATAATTCTTTTCAAATTTTGTAACTAATTCATTAATTTGATTCGCTGCTTTTCTCATACCCTCCTCTTCATTTTCATTGTTTATTCTAATTGGATAAACTCTTCCAGCAATAGTTACCTTTATTTTTAAAGTTTCCGCCATTTTAAAGATCTTACTCGCTTAACTGACTAATACATTGGTCAACTTCACGAATTATAGCATTTATTTTTAATTTTGTTTTTCTTCTATCTTCCTTACCGCCTACTATAGTTTTCGCAATTTTTAATGTTTGATATTCTTTTTCAATTTCATTAAACAAATGCTTTTCTTTAGCTATTTGATTCTCTAAAACTGTAATTTTGTTGATTAGTAACTCGTTTTCTTCTTTCAAAAAAAGGTAATTTTCTAAAAGCGTTTTAAGTTTATCTTCAACCGAATTAACAACTTCTGTTATATTACTCATATACCTAAAGACATAAACTATATATGACAAAGTTAACGTTACTAAAGCAATATAACAACTGTTTTTTTTTATTTTATAAAAAACTTCTGTATTTTAATGGTAATTGTGCAATTATTTAAATTTAATTACTCATATAATTTAGTAATTTAGCCTAAAAACAAAATTTGTGAAAAACATATTATTTATATTACTTTTTTCAATCAATTCAATTATTTATTGTCAGGGAAATGCTTCTGTAAGCAATACATACCCAATTAATTACTTTCAAAGCCCTTTGGATATTCCATTGGTACTCTCAGGTACCTTTGGAGAGTTACGAAGTAACCATTTTCATGCAGGATTAGATTTTAAAACTCAGCAAAAAGAAGGATTTAAAATATTTTCATCAGCGGAGGGTTATGTATCAAGAATAAAAATTTCTCATTGGGGTTATGGAAAAGCCATCTATATAACTCATCCTAACGGTTATACTACGGTTTATGGTCATTTACAGAAATTTAACGAGAAAATTGAAGCTTATATAAAAAAGAAACAATATAAAAAAGAAAGTTTTGAAATTCAGGTTTTTCCATCTGCAAGAGAGCTACCAATTGATAAAAACGAAGTTATAGCTTTAAGTGGAGCTACTGGAGGATTTGTTGGGCCACATTTACATTTTGAAATAAGAAATACTAAAACAGAAAAGCCTATCAATCCAATGCTTTTTGGTTTAACGGTTAGTGATTCAAAAAAACCTAGAATTAATACATTAATTGGTTATTCTATGAATGACCAATCACATATAAACAGAATAAGTAAGCCTATCCAACTTTCCATGATTAAATTAAAAAATGGAGATTTATTAGCTTCTAAAATAAAAGCGCATGGAACTATTGGGTTTGGAATTAATGCTTATGATCAGCTTGATGGAGCTTATAATAAAAATGGGCTTTATAATTTAAGTATGTTTGTTAATGGTGAAAGATATCATGAATTTGAAGCTTCTTCCTTTTCTTTTTCAGAGAGCAAATACATCAACTTACTTATTGACTATGAAAGATTTGAAAACTTAAAGCAACGAATTCAAAAATGCTACATTGAACCAGCAAACAAATTAAGTTTATATAAAAATTCCTTGAGTAAAGGTTTTTTAAACGTTAAAGATGGTTTATCTTATTCTGTAGAAATTATTGCCAAAGATTTCAAAGGAAATACACAAAAAATTACAATTCCAATAATTGGTAAAAAAGATGCTATACTTGTAAAAGAAAAACAAGTAAAAACTGCCTATAAAATAAATCATACTCAATTTAACAAGTTTTATAAAAATGGAAATTCTGTTGCATTCCCAAAAAACACCTTTTATAAAGATTTTTATTTAAATTTTAAGGTTAACGATTCAATTACAAGTGTACACAAACCTATCTTACCTTTAAATAAGAAATATACATTAACATTCAATGTTTCAAAATATTCAAATGAAGAAAAGAAGCAATTATATATTGCCTCAGTTGATAAAAATGGAAAAACAAGCTATGTAAAAACTGTCAAAAAAGACTCTACCTTTTACACTTCAACAAAAAAATTAGGTGATTTCAAATTAATTTCAGACAATAAAAAGCCTAAAATTAAATTATATAACATAAAAGATGGGCAATGGCTTACCCATTTTAAAACTTTAAAAGTAAAAATAGAAGATAAAGAGTCTGGAATTAAATCATACAGAGGAGAAATTGATGGAAAATGGATTTTAATGGAATACAATGTTAAAAACGGTATGTTGACTTATAATTTTAATGATAAAACTTTTACCAATGCAAAGCATAGCTTAAAAATAATTGTTAAAGACAACGTTGGTAACACATCAGTTTTAAATGCTTCTTTTTTTAGAAAAAAATAAAAATCTATGCTAAGAATAATCCCCATAATTTTATTTTTATTAATAACTCCTACCCTTTCATCTCAAAATTCTATAATGAAAGGAATTGTAAAAAATTCTAACAAAGAACCAATTGAGGGTGTTTCTGTAAACTACCTAAATCATGGAACTATTACTAATGAAAAAGGAGAATACAAATTAACTTTACCTGGAGACAAAGAAGTAAAAATAGTTTTTAGGCATATTTCATTTAGAACTTTTACCAAAACTATAAAAATCCCAAAAAATAAAACATTACGATTTTCTCCCATTTTAAATTCTAAAATTGAAGAAATTGATGAAGTTGTTGTAAAAGATGTCAAGAAAGATGCTCAAGGTTTTATCAAAATTAAAGCTGCTGATGCAGTAAAAATTCCGGGAGCTAACAAAGGTATTGAAAACCTATTAATGACCTTGCCAGGCGTTAATAACAACAATGAATTAAGTACACAATATAACGTTAGAGGGGGAAATTTTGATGAAAACTTGATTTATGTAAATGGTATTGAAATTTACAGACCCTTTTTAGTGCGATCAGGTCAACAGGAAGGATTAAGTTTTGTAAACAGTAGTATGGTTCAAAATATTAAGTTTTCAGCAGGTGGTTTTCAAGCTAAATATGGCGATAAACTTTCTTCTGTTTTAGATATTACTTACAGAACACCAAAACAATTGGCTACAACAATTAATGCGAGCTTATTAGGTGGAAGCGCAACTATTGAAGGTTCACTTTTAAAAAATAAACTCAATGCAATTTTAGGAGTACGATATAGAGATAATAGCTTATTTATTAATAGTAAAGATACCGAGACAACTTCCAATCCAAATTTTATTGATGCTCAAACTTTTTTATCTTATACCGTAAATTCAAAGCTAAAATTTGATTTTTTAGGAAATTTTTCAGTCAATAATTACAATTACACTCCTGTTTCTCGACGAACTAAGTTTGGGACAATATCAAATCCTCTTGAATTGATTGTTTATTATGAAGGGCAAGAAAAAGACAAATTTGAAACATTATTTGGTGCTTTAAAAACGAACTATAAAGTAAATAACCATTTAGATTTTAGTTTAACAACTTCTATGTATCACACTATTGAAGAAGAGTATTATGATATTTTAGCTAGCTATAATTTAGGAGAAGTAAATAATGATTTTGGTTCTGATGGTTTTGGTGAAGTTGAATTTTCTGAAGGAATTGGCTCACAGTTAAACCATGCCAGAAACGACATTGATGCCTTAATAAATACTATAGAATTAAAATCAACCTATAAAAAAGACAATAATCAATTTGATTTTGGACTGAAATATAAAAAGGAAGATATTAAGGACCGGTTAAAAGAATGGGAAGTAATTGATTCAGTTGGATTTAGTGTTAGACCTAACCATCATATTTCAAACAATCAACCATACGAACCATTTTCAGGTGAAATTATTCCTTTCAAAAATATAAATGCCAAAAACCATACAACTATTAATCGCTTAGTTTGGTTTAGCCAATACAGTAAAAATACCTCTTTAGGTAATCAAAAAATTTGGTTTAATATTGGTGCCAGAGGTCATCTTTGGAATATTAAACAATCAGCTATTAAAACCTCTAAAAATTCAACATATAGTTTAAGAGGTCAATTTGCTATTAAACCCGATTGGGACAAGGACATGTTATTTAGACTTTCTGGAGGAATATACAACCAACCACCATTTTATAAAGAGTTAAGAAATAGTGAAGGTATTATTTCTCCTACTGTTGAAGCTCAAAAATCCATACATGTTGTTTTAGGAAACGATTATAGTTTTCAATTATGGGATAGGCCATTTAAATTAGTTTCAGAAATTTATTTAAAAAACTTAACGGATGTTAACTCATATACTGTTGACAATGTTAAAATAAGATATCAGGCAAATAATGATGCTATAGCTTATGCCACTGGTTTAGATTTAAGATTGAATGGTGAATTTGTTCCTGGAACAGAAAGCTGGGTTAGTTTTGGTTTTTTAAAAACTGAAGAAAAAATAACTGGTAAGGAATATATTTCAAGACCAACAGATCAACGATTTAAATTTGCAATGCTTTTTCAGGACTATGTACCAAACATACCTAATATAAAAATGTACTTAAATTTAGTATTTAACACAGGAGTTCCTGGAGGCTCACCTTCTTATACCAACCCATATGATTACCAAAGCAGATTAAATGCTTATAAAAGAGCTGATATTGGTATCTCATACGTGTTTTCAGATGCAAAAAACCAATATTCCAGCGGTTGGAAACAAAATTTTAAAGAATTTTCAGTTGGATTTGAAATATTTAATATGTTTGATGTTCAAAATTCCATAACAAACACTTGGGTTCGTGATGTTTATTCAAAACAATTTTATGGAATACCTAATTTTATGACACAACGTGTTTTTAATATTAAATTGGATATGAAGTTTTAATTATTTCAATATCTGATTAGTATGCTCCTTTGTTTTTACTTTTGAAATTACATCTTCAATAATACCATTTTCATCAATTACAAAAGTAGCTCTATGGATACCATCATACTCTCTTCCCATAAATTTCTTTGGCCCCCAAAGTCCATAAGCATTGATTACAGTTTTATCTTCATCTGCCAATAAAGGAAATGGCAATTCGTTTTTATTGATAAAATTTTGCTGACGTTTTGCAGAATCAGCACTTACACCCAATACATCATAACCTTTTGCTAAAAACGATTGATAATTATCACGCAAATTACAAGCTTCAGCGGTGCAACCCGGTGTACTAGCTTTTGGATAAAAGAATAATACCAGTTTTTTACCTTGGTAATCTGATAGTTTTATACTATTTCCTTGTTGATCTTGTGATTGAAAATTTGGTGCTTTATCTCCTATTTTTAATGTTGTCATAATTTGTATTTTAGCCAATTGTAAAGATACTAAAAATGACCAAACAAGAAAAAGTTCAATTCGTAATTGATACCCTTGAACAATTATATCCTAAAACACCAATTCCATTAGATCATAAGGATCCCTATACTTTATTGATTGCCGTGTTGTTATCTGCACAAAGTACAGATAAAGGTGTTAATAAAATTACACCTATTTTATTTGCAAAAGCAGATAACCCATACGATATGGTAAAGCTTACTGTTGAAGAAATTAGGGAAATTATAAAACCTGCAGGGTTATCTCCTATGAAATCGAAAGGAATTTACGGCTTATCAAAAATTCTAATTGAAAAGCATGATGGCAAGGTTCCACAAAATTATAAAGATTTAGAAGCATTACCCGCTGTAGGACATAAAACAGCCAGCGTAGTTATGAGTCAAGCATTTGGTATTCCTGCCTTCCCTGTAGATACACATATTCATAGGTTAATGTATCGATGGAATTTAACGAATGGAAAAAATGTAGTACAAACAGAGAAAGATGCTAAAAGACTTTTTCCAGAAGAATTTTGGAACAAATTACATCTTCAAATTATATTTTATGGTAGAGAGTATTCTCCTGCTAGAGGATGGAATATTGAAAAAGATATTATTACTAAAACAATAGGAAGAAAATCAGTTTTAAAAAAATAAAAAACCCATTTTTGGTTAAAAAATGGGTTTTCAGAACATTAATTCAAATGTAATTCAATAAATTTGTTTTTGTTGGTTTTAATTACTCTTAACTGTTTTGAGTAATTTAGCAAATATTGAATTATTTCGTTTCTAGGTTGCTCCATCAAAGGAGACTTTTCAGAGTAAAGTTTCATCATATATTACTGGTTTTTAATATGTATAACGATGAAACTATTCTTTTATTGTACTTCTAATTAACTCACCAAAACAATATGATGTTTTTCAATTAGTTTTCTCAAATTAATTAAGGCATAACGCATTCTTCCTAAAGCAGTATTAATACTTACATTGGTATTTTCAGCAATCTCTTTAAAGCTCATGTCTTTATACATACGCATTAATAATACTTCTTTTTGATCATTTGGTAATTCATCAACTAAATTACGAACATCATTTAAAATCTGATTTCTAATTATCTGATTTTCTGCCGAAAGTGTTTCATCACTTAACACATCAAATATATCAAACTCATCAGTATTATTAAATTTCGGAATTCTTTTATTACGTCTAAAATGATCAATAATTAAGTTATGAGCAATACGCATTACCCAAGGTAAAAATTTTCCTTCTTCATTATACTTTCCTCTTTTTAAGGTATTAATAACTTTAATAAAAGTATCCTGAAAAATATCTTCAGCAATTTCTCTGTCCATTACTTTTGATAGGACAAAACTAAAAATTCGTTGTTTATGACGAATTACTAAAATCTCTAAAGATTTCTCATTTCCATTAATGTAATTGCTGACTAATACGCCATCAGTAGTGTGATTACTTTCCATAATTTTAAATACATTAGGGGTTAAAATGTAATTGTATCTATTAAATGTTATAAAAAGTAATTGTGTTGTATAGGCGTTCTTTTGGGTTATATTCTTGTCAAATATGCGTTGTTTTTTTCAGAAATACAAATTTTATTAAAAGAATTACAACGAAAATTTAATTTTTAATAGAAATAGGCTTCATATTAAAATCAATTACTATTACTCCTATACATTAATTTACAAAATTTGTGATTACCTTTGCGTTTATTCACTTTTTTTTCAATAATGACTAAAAATATTGCCACTTTAAATCCTAAGGAAAATATACTTATAAAAGGAGCTAAACTTCACAATTTAAAAAATATTGATGTTGCAATTCCTAGAAATAAACTGGTAGTAATAACAGGTTTGTCTGGATCTGGAAAATCAAGTCTTGCATTTGATACATTATTTGCAGAAGGTCAAAGAAGATATGTTGAAAGCTTATCATCTTATGCTCGTCAATTTTTAGGTAGATTAAATAAACCAAAAGTTGATTATATAAAAGGTATTGCCCCGGCAATTGCTATAGAACAAAAAGTAAATTCAACAAATCCTCGGTCAACCGTAGGTACTTCAACAGAAATTTATGATTATTTAAAACTATTATTTGCAAGAATTGGTAAAACATATTCTCCCAAATCTGGTAATGAAGTAAAAAAACATACTGTTACCGATGTAATAAATCACATAAAACTAATAGAGTTAAAAACGAAGCTTTTATTACTGGCACCTGTACACATACCTGAAGAGCGTAGTGTTGTTCAAACCTTAAAAATTTTAGCCCAGCAAGGTTATTCAAGAATTAAATACAAAAATCAAATTTTAAGAATTGAAGAAATTACTTCTGAAATTGAACATGATTTTTATTTGGTAATAGATAGAATCGTTGTAAAAGATGACGAAGACTTTTACAACAGACTTGGTGACGCTATTCAAACTGCTTTTTTTGAAGGTAAAGGAGAATGTCTTATTGAAAATATAAAAACCTCAGAACAAACACCTTTCAATAATAAGTTCGAGTTAGATGGCATCCAATTTTTAGAACCTAACACTCACCTATTTAGTTTTAACAACCCTTACGGTGCTTGTCCATCATGTGAAGGATATGGAAATATTATAGGAATTGATGAAGATTTAGTTGTTCCAAATACTTCTTTATCAATATATGAAGACGCAATTTTACCATGGAAATCAGAATCATTTCAGCAATACAAAAATGATTTAATAAATAATGCATATACCTTTAATATTCCTATTCACAAACCTTGGTTTCAATTAACTGATGAACAAAAACAAGTTATTTGGGAAGGAAATAATTCATTTCAAGGCTTACATGCTTTCTTTAAACATTTAGAAGAAAAAAGCTATAAAATACAATATAGAGTAATGCTTTCGCGCTATCGTGGAAAAACCAAATGCAACACTTGTAATGGTAAACGACTACGGGAAGAAGCTAATTATGTAAAAATAAATAAGAAAAATATTAGTGAATTGGTTGATTTACCGTTAAATGAATTAACCTTTTTTTTCAAAAACCTTCAACTAGATGGTTATGAACAAAATATTGCAAAACGATTGTTAATTGAAATCAACAATCGACTTCAGTTTTTAAATGATGTAGGATTGAGTTATTTAACTTTAAACAGAACATCAAACACATTATCTGGTGGTGAAAGCCAGCGTATTAATTTGGCCACTTCACTTGGAAGTAGCTTGGTAGGTTCAATGTATATACTTGATGAACCAAGTATTGGATTGCATCCAAAAGACACCGAACGTTTAATTAAAGTTTTAAAAGATTTAAGAAATTTAGGAAATACAGTAATTGTTGTTGAACATGATGAAGATATTATGAAAGCTGCTGATATGATTATTGATATTGGACCCGAAGCTGGAACTTTTGGTGGTGCAATTGTTGCCGAAGGAACTTTTGAAGAAATCTTAAAATCAGAATCATTAACAGCAAAATACCTAAACAACCAATTAAGTATTGAAGTTCCAAAAAAACGATTTAAACCTAAAAAAACAATCGAAATTATTGGTGCTCGCGAGCATAATTTAAAAAATATCGATGCCTCTTTTCCTTTGAATTGCTTAACTGTAGTTACTGGAGTTTCTGGAAGTGGAAAAAGTACATTAGTTAGTAAAATTTTATATCCGGCAATACAAAAAAAATTAGGTGGGTATGGAGAAAAAGTTGGGCAATTTACAGAAATCAAAGGAGATATTTCAAGTATAGAGCATATTGAATTTATCAATCAAAACCCTATAGGCCGATCAAGCAGATCAAATCCTGTTACCTATATAAAGGCGTATGACGATATAAGAGCGCTGTTTGCTGCAGAAAAACTTTCAAAAATTAGAAACTACCAACCTAAACACTTTTCATTTAATGTTGAAGGTGGACGCTGTGAAGTTTGTAAAGGTGAAGGTGAAGTTACCATAGAAATGCAATTTATGGCTGATGTTCATTTAGAATGTGAAACTTGTAAGGGTAAAAGATTTAAAAAAGAAGTACTGGAAGTTAAATTTCAAGATAAATCAATTAATGATCTTTTAAATTCTACTATTGACGATGCAATTGATTTTTTCAATAAGCATAACGAGAGTCGCTTGGTACGAAAATTGAAACCACTACAAGATGTTGGATTGGGATATGTAACACTTGGACAATCTTCCTCAACATTATCAGGAGGAGAAGCGCAACGTATTAAATTAGCATCCTTTTTAGTGAAAGGAACACGCCAAAGTAAGTCTTTATTTATATTTGATGAACCAACAACAGGTTTACATTTTCATGATATTAAAAAACTATTAAAATCGTTCAATGCCTTAATTAAAAATGGACATTCAATAATTGTAATAGAACATAATATCGATTTAATAAAATGTGCCGACTATATTATCGATTTAGGAAAAGAAGGTGGTAAAAATGGAGGAGAATTAATTTTTCAGGGAACACCAGAAGAACTTATAAAGTGCAAAAATTCTTATACTGCTCCCTATTTATCTGAAAAATTATAAATTTAATATTGATTAGTAATACTATTCAGTTTTAATAGCGGAAAGTTTCCCTTTTGCCAATACAAATTCAGGAAAAATTTTAATTGCACGTTCAAAGCTCGCTTTAGCTTCGTCTGTTTTTTCTAATTTTAAAGCAATTAACCCTTCCAAATAAGCAATAGCTGCTTTTAAATCCACATTCTGATTATAATTTTTATTAACCTGAAAATTTATTTTCATGGTTCCATTATCAGCTAATTGATCTGCCTTCTTAATAGATGTATAAGCTTCCGTTAGGTTTTTTGTATTTAATTGTAAGCCTGCCAACTTATATGCATGATAGTTATTATTTGTTTTTGAAAGAAGCGTGTTATAAGTCTCTCCAGCTTTTTTTAATGCTCCCATCGATTCCAATGAAATTGCATGAATTTCCAATAATTCAACATTATTTGGCTTATTTTTCAAAATATCATTAGTCACTAAAAAAGTAGATACATAATTTCCAGAATTAAAATACAGAAAAGCCAAACTGTCTTTATAAGAACTCTTTGGACCTTCTAAAGCTATAATTGAATACATGCTCGAAGCAGCTGTTACTTTATCTCCATAAGCCAACGCCTGTTTCAGTTTTTGTTTCTCAAAAGTTACATTATTAGATGTTTGTGCAATTGCAGTTGTAGTAATAATTAAAGTTAAAATGTAAAGTATATTTTTCATTTCTATTTGGTAAAATTTTTAAAAACATAAAACTATCAAAATATATTCAATAAAAACTTAAAAAAACCTTAAATATCATTGCTATTAAGGGCGTCCCCTATTGGTCGGGTTTTCACTACTCGCTTTTTTAATTGCAATAAAGCAATTTAAAAAGAGCTCAAACAATAGCCTGTACTGAGCTAGGCCGAAGTATTCTACCCCTAACGCAAAAAACAACTATAAGAAATTCAACTAGTTAAAAAAGCAAATAGAAAAAAAACGAAACTTTTAGACACAAAAAAAGGTCTGTAAAAACAGACCTTTAATTCTGGGTGAAAGACCGGTTTCGAACCGGCGACCTCCGGAACCACAATCCGGCGCTCTAACCAGCTGAGCTACAATCACCATTTGAGGTTGCAAATTTAAGACTTTTATACAATCTGACAAACATTTTTTTACATTAATTTATCAAAATTTTCAATGGCAACATAACGTTCTGAATTAAAGCCTTCTGCAAATTCAGTTCCTACCAATCTTCCTAAGTCTTGAGCTCTGTAGGCTATGCTATCAATAAAATTCTTACTTGTTATAGGAGAAGCTGGCTCCTTACTATTTGGATCATAAAATTGAGAACCATAAGCTTTCACAGCTTTAATTTTTATATCCATAAATCCAGTAACATCAACAACAAAATCTGGTTCCAAATTTTTCCATTGTATATAATGATATACTTGTTTTGGTCTCCATGATTCCTGTTCATTTCCATCAAATTCGGTTTTAATTTTTCTTAACCCAGATAAAAAACATGCATCTGAAACTAACTTACTTCCTTTTGGATGATCAATATGTCGATCATCGATAGCATTACATAAAACAATTTTTGGCTGATATTTTCTAATTATTTTAATTATTTCCAGTTGATGTATTTTATCATTTATAAAAAATCCATCTGCAAAGGCTAAATTCTCGCGTACAAAAACTCCTAAAATTTTTGCGGCTTCTTTAGCTTCCCTATCTCTAATTTCCGCCGTACCTCTCGTTCCAAGTTCCCCTCGTGTTAAATCTAAAATTCCAACCTTTTTCCCTAAACTAACTTCTTTTGCAATTGTAGCTCCACAACTTAATTCTACATCATCTGGATGTGCTCCAATTGCCAAAATATCTAATTTCATATTATTATTTTAAATGAATTCCGAACAAATATAGTACATTTTAAATGCTATTTCGAAGGTAAGCTAATAGTAAAATCAATTAAGGAGGATTTCTTTCCAAAAAGCACAAAATGGCATCATTCCAAAATAAACGGTAAGAAAAACACAACAAATGGTAAGATATATTTGGTGAAATGAAAAATATTTTATACTTTAGCCATACGATTTTAAACAATTAACCCCTAATTCCCCTAAAATCATGAAAAAATTAACCCTATTAATATTGTTGTTGGCAACCCTAGCCCCAGCCACCTATTCTCAAATTTCAGATTTAGAAAAAAATGCATTGATAGATTTATATAAATCTACAAATGGCGATAACTGGAATAATAATTGGGATTTAAAAGAAGACGTTAATACATGGTTTGGTATTACTGTAGAAAATAATACAGTTACTGCAATTAATCTAAGCATGAATAACCTTAATGGTCAAATTCCTTCTTCAATAGAAGATTTGAAATCATTACAAACATTAAATTTAGGGTTTAATAAAATAATTGGTACAATCCCTAATGAAATTACAGCATGTACTTCATTAGAAAGCATTCAATTATTCATGAATCAATTAGAAGGGGAAATACCAGCAAACATTGGAAATTTAGTAAACCTTAAAGAACTTGTATTATTTAACAACTTAATAAGTGGATATTTACCAACATCAATTTATGATATTGAAACACTTGAAACTTTACATGTTAGTAGTAACGATTTAACGGGGAATCTTGCATCTGAAATAGGAAATTTAAAAAATTTAGTAACACTAAGTATATTTGATAACTCAATGTATGGAGTTATTCCTCCAAGTATTGGTGAATTAAATAACCTTAAAGAACTTACTTTAGCTAACAATTTATTTGAAGGATCTGTGCCTAGTGAATTAAGTAACTTAGACAACCTTGAAACATTATTATTAAATAATAACAGATTTATTGGTTCAATTGATGATTCAATTAAAAACTTACCAAAACTTGTAAATTTAGATTTTGAAAATAACCCTAGGAATGTAGAAGTACAATCAAATACTGTAACTGTAGTTATACCCCAATAATCAACGGTCACAGTTTTTAACAAAAATCACTCTTTGGAGTGATTTTTTTTTGTAACAAAGTTAACACTAATTAACATAGTTGCATATGCAACGTTTTTAAAAATAATCTATATTTGTCCAAAATTAATTAAATGGAAATTAATATAGACAAATCTGAATTTAACAAAACCCTTGCTCCTTGGATTGGTCAAACATCAAAATTAATGACCTTATATATTACAGATGTATTTAAAAAACACAATGTATCATTAACTAAGGAGCAATGGATCGTTTTAAAAATTTTACATGAAGAACAAGATGGTATAATTCAAAACGATTTAGCTTTTATAACTGGAAGAAATAAAGGTTCCTTAACTAGGTTAATAAATGTTATGGAAAAAAACGACTTGGTTAAAAGAATAGCATCAAAAGAAGATTCACGCAAAAATTTAGTTTTCATAACAACAAATGGTAAAAAAACATTTGCTAAAATGAAGCCTATTATGTTAGAAAACATAAAAATACTTCAAAATGGCATTTCGAAAACAGAAATAGAACAGTTTATTAATATAATGAAGAAATTACAAAATAATCTAAAAAAGCAAACAATTTAGTTGCACAACCAAAACAACAAAAAATGAGAAAAATAATTATTATAGGATTGTCCATTCTATTAGTATTGGGATCTATTTTAATGGCTAAATATTTTATAGCTAATAAACAAAAACCAAAATCAAAACATAATAAAATTGTTAAAACAGTATTTACAAAAGAAGTTCAAAACAGCACTATTCCACTTGTAATAACTACAAATGGTAATTTAGTTGCTAAAAATAAAATTGAAATCTATTCCGAAGTCCAAGGAGTTTTAAAAACAAACCATAAAGAATTTAAATCTGGAACACGCTATTCAAAAGGTGAAACTATTTTAAAAATTAATAGTGATGAGTTTTACGCTAATTTACAAGCACAAAAAAGTAATTTATTTAATTCTTTAACTGCCGTAATGCCAGATATTCGTTTAGATTTTCCCGAGGAATATAAAAAATGGCAAAACTTTGTAAGTAATTTTGACATTACTAAAACCATTGCTGAACTACCTAAAACCAATTCATCTAAAGAAAAGTTCTTTATTTCTGGTCGTGGAATTTTTACTTCATATTATAACGTGAAAAATTTAGAAGTTAAATATGGCAAATACTCCTTAAAAGCTCCTTTTAATGGAATTTTAACCGAAGCCATCGTAAATCCTGGTACTCTTGTAAGACCCGGACAAAAGCTTGGTGAATTTATAAATCCTTCTGTTTATGAAATCGCTGTTTCAGTTAAATCGGAATATCGTGATTTATTAAAAATTGGAAAACAAGTTTCGTTAGTTAATCTTGAAAAAACAAAATCATGGGCTGGTAAGGTTATTAGAATTAATGGAAAGGTAGATTCTTCAACTCAAACCATTAAAGCTTTTATTCAAGTAAATGGAAATGATTTAAAAGAAGGACAGTATTTAGAGATTGATTTAGAGGCCAAAGCTGAAGATAATTCATTTATAGTTTCACGTAATTTACTGGTTGACAATAACAAACTATATATAATTAAAGATTCAAAATTAGATTTGATAACTGTAAATACAGTATTTGAAAACATGAATACAATAGTAGTTAAAGGAATTCCTAATGGAACTCAAATTTTAGCAAAACCTGTACCTGGAGCTCATAAAGGCATGTTAGTTAAGGTTTATAACGAAACAAAATAAATATAGATGAAAAAAATAATTTCATACTTTATAAAGTTCCCCGTAGCTGTAAACGTTACAATACTAGCTTTTATAGTATTTGGTTTTGCAGGGGTAATGTCAATGAAATCTTCATTTTTTCCATTGACCGATTCCCAAAACATCTCTATTAATTTAACATATCCTGGCGCATCACCACAGGAAATGGAAGAGGGTGTTGTTTTAAAAATTGAAGATAATTTAAAAGGTATTGTTGGTATTGACCGAGTTACATCGGTTTCAAGAGAAAATTCTGCAACAATTAATATTGAAATATTTAAAGGTAAAAATATTGATGTTGTATTATCGGATGTTAAAAATGCAGTTGATAGGGTTCCCTCCTTTCCTTCTGGCATGGAACCTCCAATTATTGCTAAAATAGAAAATATTAGACCTACTATTAGTTTTATAGTCACAGGTGAAAATATCTCACTAGCCACCTTAAAACAATTTGCTCGTGACGTAGAAAACGATTTAAGACGAATAGATGGAATTTCTCAAGTTAGTTTATCTGGTTTTCCTGCTCAGGAAATTGAAATATCTGTACGTGAAAATGATTTAAGAGCATACGGTTTAACCTTTGTTGAAGTTTCTAATGCCGTTAGTAAATCTAACTTATTAATTTCAGGAGGTAATATAAAAACCAGTGAAGAAGATTATTTAATTAGAGCTCGTAATAGAAATTATTACGGTGTTGAGTTATTAAACTTAGTGGTAAGAGCTGATGCTTCCGGAAATATTATTCGATTAAAAGATATTGCAGATGTTAAAGACACCTGGTCTGAAACACCTGATAGAATTTTTTATAATGGTCAGAAATCTATAAATATTACAGTAAGTAATACCAATAGTGAAGATTTAATTTCTTCTGCTGATAAAGTTAAAGTTTATATATCCAAATTTAACGAACAACATGATAATGTACAGTTGAACGTATCTAGTGATTCTTCAATTACATTAAATCAACGTACCGATTTATTAGTAAACAACGCAGTAATGGGAGTATTATTAGTGCTATTTTTCTTAGCGTTGTTTTTAAATATACGATTAGCCTTTTGGGTTGCAGCAGGGATTCCAATTGCATTTTTTGGAATGTTTATGTTTGCTTCAAATTTTGATATTACTATAAACGTACTTTCTCTATTTGGAATGATTATCGTTATTGGTATTTTAGTTGATGATGGTATTGTTATTGGTGAAAATATTTATCACCATTTTGAAAAAGGAAAAACTCCAATTAGAGCAGCTATTGATGGAACTTTGGAGGTAATTCCTCCAATAGTATCTGCTATTTTAACAACAATCATTGCATTCTCTACTTTTTTCTTTTTAGATGGAAGAATTGGAAACTTTTTTAGCGAAGTTTCGTTAGTTGTAATGCTGACATTGATCGTCTCATTATTTGAAGCTTTAATTATTTTACCTGCCCATATAGCACATTCTAAAGCTTTAGAACGTAAAGAAAAAAAGAGAAATAAATTAAATACATTCTTTTTTAATGTAAACCAGAAGGCTGAAAAAATCCTATTTTACTTTAGAGATAACTATTATGCGCCTTTCCTACGATTTTTTATGAAACATAAAATTTTAGGATTTGCCATTCCAATTTCTTTATTAATTTTTAGCATTGGAGCCATTGGAGGAGGAATCGTTAAAACTTCTTTCTTCCCTTCTATTGCAAGTGATAGAGTTTCTATTAATTTAAAGATGTTACAAGGTACCAATGAAAAAATTACCGATTCTATAATATCAGAAATCGAAGTAGCTGCATGGGAAGTCAATAAAGAATTCACAAAAAAACAAACTGGTAATATTTCTGTTATAGAAAATATTATAAAACGTATTGGGCCTGGAACATCTAATGGTACTTTAACAATAAACTTATTACCTGGGGAATCAAGAGATTTTTCATCACCTGAAATTACCAATGCAATTCGTGAAAAAGTTGGAGCGGTTCATGGTGTTGAAAGTTTAACTTTTGGCTCAGGAGGAAATTTTGGTGGAAGTCCAGTGGCCGTTTCTCTTTTAGGAAATAATATTAAAGAACTAAAAGCAGCAAAACTTGAATTAAAAGAAGTTTTAAATAATAATCCATTATTAAAAGATGTCTCTGACAATGACCCTGCAGGTATTAAAGAAGTTCAAATTAAATTGAAAGAAAATGCCTATTTATTAGGCCTAAACTTACAATCTGTTATGAGTCAGGTTAGAGCAGGTTTCTTTGGAATACAAACTCAACGTTTTCAACGTGGTCAAGATGAAATTAAAGTGTGGGTTCGTTATAAAAAGGAAGATAGATCATCTATAAAAAATTTAGATGATATGTGGATTAATACACCTTCCAATAATAAAGTTCCCTTTTCTGAAATTGCATCCTATCAAATTGAACGAGGTGAAGTTGCAATAAATCATTTAAGTAGTAAAAGAGAGATTCAGGTTACTGCAGATATGAAAACACCAGGTGAAAGTGCCACTGATATTTTAGATGATATTAAAACAAGGGTTATGCCCGAAATTTCATCTAAATACCCAACTGTTTCTGCAGCATTTGAAGGTCAAAATAGAGAAGCTACGAAAACAATTGATTCATTTAATAAAATCAAGTGGATCATATTAGCGCTAATATATTTAACAATTGCCTTTACATTTAGGTCTTACGAACAACCAATCCTATTAATTCTTATGATTCCTTTTAGTTTTATCGGTGTTGTTTGGGGACATTTTATCCATGGATTTGCAATAAATATACTTTCAATGTTAGGAATTATAGCGTTAATTGGAATTTTGGTAAATGATGGTTTGGTTCTTATTGAAAAGTTTAATGGTTACCTAAAAGAAGGAATGAAATATGATGATGCTTTGATACAAGCTGGAATTTCAAGGTTTAGAGCTATTATTTTAACTTCAATAACAACCATTGCAGGTTTGGCTCCTTTACTAATGGAAAAAAGCAGACAAGCTCAATTTTTAAAACCAATGGCCGTATCAATTTCTTATGGAATTGGTATTGCAACTGTTTTAACATTAGTAATGTTACCATTGTTCTTGTCTGTTTCCAATCACATTAAAGTTTTTATTAAATGGCTAATAACAGGTAAAAAAGTAACTAAAGAAGAGGTAGAAAGAGCAATTATTGAATTAAAAAGTGAAAATGATGAAATACAACAATAAAATATTAATAGTACTTCTTTTCTGTTTTTCATATGGGTTTGCTCAGGAAAAATTAACAAAGGAAGAGGCCGTAAATTTAGCATTAGAGCACAATTATGGAATACTTTTAGCTAAAAACAGTGTAGAAGTTTCAAAAAATAATGCCAGTATTTACAATTCTGGATATTTACCAAGAGCTACAGCTTCTTCTGGTGTAAATTATTCCAATAACGATTCTGAATTTATAGTACAAGATGGCAGTAAATCTGAAGTCAATGGTGCTGAATCTAAATCATACAACGCTTCAATTGGATTAAACTATACATTGTTTGACGGAATGGGAAGATCCTATAATTATGAAAAATTGAAAGAATCTTACAATCTATCAAAATTAGAAGCTCAAACAGTAATTGAAAATTCTTTATTACAAGTTTTTACAATCTATTACGAAGTAGCCCGATTAACAGAAGACAATGCAAATATTAACGAATCTTTAATTATCTCTAAACAGCGTTTAAAAAGAGCACAGTATCGTTTTGAATATGGTCAAAACACCAAACTACAGGTTTTAAATGCTGAAGTTGATGTTAATAACGATAGTATTCGATTTATAAATTCAAAAAGGCTTTTAGCTAATTCAAAAAGGGATTTAAATTTGTTGTTAGGAAGAAATGTAACTACAGATTTTCTTATAGATACTGATGTAACGTTTGATTTGTCTTTTGATTTTGACACTACACTGAACAAAGCTAAAACCTATAATGTTGAAATTCAAAAAGCAAATAAAAATCTTGAATTAAGTAAACTGGATATAAAAATAAATCAAGCTAGCCTTTTCCCTAAGCTGACTCTAAACAGTTCCTACGGTTTTAATAAATCCGATAATGATAACACATTTAATTATGCCGAACAATTATCAAAAGGGATTAATGCTGGGGTAAGCTTAAGTTGGAATATATTTGATGGAGGCTCTACTAAAACAAGGGTTCAAAATGCAAAAATATTTGCTGATAATGTTTCAATTCAAAATGAACAAGTTTTAAATGAATTAGAACGCAATGTTGCCAATAGTTTAGAAACATACAATAATTCTCTTTTTGTCTTAAATTCAGAAGAAAAAAATGTTGAAACGAATCAACGTAATTTTGAACGTACAGAAGAACAATTTAAATTAGGTCAAATAACAACTATTGAATTTAGACAAGCTCAAATTAATTTGTTAAACGCAAAATCTAATTTAAATAATGCTAAATACGATGCTAAAAACGCCGAATTAAAATTATTACAGCTCACAGGTGAACTAATAAATACCAAATTTTAAATAATTTTTAAATAAACGTTAAATACTTAGAAGAGAGGTTTAAAACCTCTCTTTTTTTGTATTTTTGACAATTCGTAACAAAAATTACTTTCAGTGATTTAAACATATTTCTATGATTTATATCATAATTAATTTAAAGCATTTGAAGTATTTTTGGCAATTGTTAAAATAAAATATAATTAAAAGTAAAAAAAAACGATGGAGACGCTACAAGAAGTCAAAACTAGAGTATTCAAATTTGGAGGTAAGACTGCAGATGGGAATAGCACAATGAAAAACCTTTTAGGAGGTAAGGGTGCTAACCTTGCAGAAATGAGTTTAATTGGAGTACCAGTTCCTGCCGGATTTACAATTACTACAGAAGTATGTACAGAATACAACAAGTATGGAAAAGATGCTGTTGTAAAAACAATAAAAGAACAAGTTGAAGAGGCTGTAAAAGCAACTGAGCAAACAATGAATGCTAAGTTCAATTCTACTGATGGTTCTTTCCCTTTATTATTATCTGTTCGTTCTGGAGCTAGAGTTTCTATGCCAGGTATGATGAACACGGTATTAAATTTAGGTATGAATGATGAAACAGTAAAAGTTATTGCTGATGTATCTGGAAACCCAGAATTTGCATACGACTCATACCGTCGTTTCATCCAAATGTATGGTGGTGTTGTAATGGGTGTTGAAGCTGAAAATGGTGAGCACGATCCATTTGAGGTTGTATTAGATAAAGTAAAAGAAGCTAAAGGATATTCTTCAGATAATGAAATGAATCTTGAAGATCTTAAAGCTGTTGTTGAAGAATTTAAAGCTGTTGTTCGTAAACACGCAGGTGAAGATTTTCCTACTAATCCTTGGGATCAATTATGGGGATCAGTTTGTGCAGTATTCGATTCTTGGAATACTGAACGTGCAATTTTGTACCGTAGAATGGAACAAATTCCTTCTGAATGGGGAACTGCAGTAAATGTTCAAGCAATGGTATATGGTAACATGGGTGAAACTTCTGCAACTGGAGTTTGTTTCTCACGTGATGCTGCAACTGGTGAAGACCAATTTAATGGAGAGTACTTAATAAATGCACAAGGTGAAGATGTTGTTGCTGGTGTACGTACTCCTCTTGAAATTACAACTTTAGGTTCTAAAAGATGGGCTGAACGTAACGGTACTTCTGAAGAAGTTCGTGCAAAAGATTTCCCTTCTTTAGAAGAAGTTATGCCTGAGTTATATAACGAACTTAACGAAACTCAACAAAAACTTGAAGATCACTACAGTGATATGCAAGATATGGAATTTACTATCCAAGATGGTAAATTATGGATGCTTCAAACTCGTAACGGTAAACGTACTGGTGCTGCAATGGTAAAAATGGCAGTAGATATGTTAGAGCAAGGTGTTATTGATGAAAAAACAGCTATTTTACGTCAAGAACCAAATAAATTAGATGAATTACTTCACCCTGTATTTGAACAAGCTGCTTTAGATGCTGCAAAAGAAATCTCAAAAGGACTTCCTGCATCTCCAGGTGCTGCAACTGGTCAAGTTGTATTTTCTGCAGATGCTGCTGAAAAATGGGCTGAAGATGGTAAAAAAGTAATTTTAGTTCGTAGAGAAACTTCTCCTGAAGATTTAAAAGGAATGTATGCTGCTGAAGGTATTTTAACTGAACGTGGTGGTATGACTTCTCATGCAGCTGTAGTTGCTCGTGGTATGGGTAAATGTTGTATCTCTTCTGCTGCAGGTGTAGTTGTTTCT
>Ga0193962_1000222_pt1 | contig 25678 bp, 22 predicted proteins | sample FB_5_MG_FD_140335 | JGI IMG/M metagenome (GOLD analysis project Ga0193962, IMG submission 140335) | Microbial mat bacterial communities from the Broadkill River, Lewes, Delaware, United States - FB_5_MG | ecosystem: Environmental > Aquatic > Freshwater > River > Microbial mats | place: USA... | reverse complement strand
TGATAATAATATTATTCACTCACAAGGAACATTTGATACTACAGGATTTAAAACAGATTTTGCTTTAGTAGGTAATGGATTTTTTGGAGTTCGTAACCCAAATACAGATGAGATTAGATATTCTAGAGATGGTTCATTTAACATAGATCAAGAAGGATATTTGATTCAGGGTGATAATGGTAGAGTACAAGGTGAGTTTGGAGATGTTTTTTTAGGAACAGACAAGTTTGAAACCGATAATGAAGGAAGACTATTTGTTGAAGGTGAAGAAATTGATAAGATAATGGTATATGATTTTGAGGATTATGCTGATATTGATTCAGTAGAAGAAGGATTATTTAATAGTAATGCTGATCCAATTGAAGTAGATAATCCTAAAATTTTGAATGGTGTGATTGAAAGATCAAATGTTGACTTAACAGATGAAATGACAGATTATATGTCATCTCAAAGGGCACTTCAATCAGCGTCGCAAATTATGAAAATGTATGACAGAGTAGCATCTTCAGCAGTTAACAAAATTGGAAATGTATAGGAGGAAATATGATAAAAGCATTTTATACAGGAAAAACTGGCGCAATTAGTAGTCAAGCGAATTTAGATATTATTTCAAACAATTTAGCGAATATTCAAAATAACGGATATAAATCTCAAAAGGGAGAATTTTCAGATTTATTATATACAAATATGTCTCAAAATGATGGTAGTTTGATGATTGGAACGGGTTCTAAGCTAGATAAAGTCGATTCTGATTTTAGTTCTGGAGCTATATATCCTACGGGATTACCAACAGATTATGCGATAAATGGCGAAGGTTTTTTCGGTATACAGGTTGGAGAAGATATATATTATACAAAATCGGGTAGTTTTCATGAAGGGTATGTAGACGGTGAAAAATATCTTATGTTTGATGATGGATTGGTTTTAGATAATAACGAAGAACCTATTTTATTAGATGAAGTGGGAGAAGATTTCAAAGTTGGAATATATGATTTTCAAAATAAAGCTGATTTAGAATTGGCGGGAGGTAATTTATTCAAATTAACGAATGAAGATGCTGAGTTTGAAATTATGGAAGAATCTGAACCTTTACAAGGGTATTTAGAATCCTCTAATGTTGATTTAGCATCAGAGATGACTAGAATTATAAAATCACAAAGAGCTTTTCAATTTAATACAAGAATTATTCAAGTGGCAGATGAAATTGAGCAAACAGTTAATTCTTTAACTTCATAAAAATAAGGAAGGTATGAGATGATAGAGGATAATAATTTAAAAGAAAATGAGAAATTAGATGATGCTGAAAGTGTGAATGAAAATGAGATTTTATATACTATAGAAATAGTTGCTTCAGCTTCAAAATTGAAAGCATATCTTAGAATAAAAACTTTAGATGATAAGGTGAAAATTCCAGCTCAACAAGTTATACTAAAACTTAGAGAGGAAGGAATCGTTTATGGTTTTAATGTTTCTGGAATCAGAAAATATTTGGATGAAAAAGATTTTTTTAAAGAATTAGTTATAGCCGAAGGTAAGCACGCGATAGATGGCAAAGATGCAGAGTTAATATTTAATTTTCAAACGGATGATAAGATTGAGTTTAAAGAAAGAGAAGATGGTTCAGTAGATTTTAAAAATTTAGATAATATAAAATCAATTAATCATGGTGGTCTCTTATGTACTCTTATTCCTGAAACAGCAGGTGAAGATGGTAAAGATATATTTGGAAATATTATTCCAGCAAAGCCAGGAAAGGCAAAAGAGATAAAGGTAGGTAGAAACACTACATTATCAGAAGATGGTTTGAAATTGCATTCAAAAGTTGATGGTTGCATAGTAGTATCGGGGGATACAGTTAATGTAGAAAATATCTATAAAGTGAGTGACGTAGATCAATTAACTGGTAATATAGACTTTGTTGGCTCGGTTCTGGTATCAGGTGATGTTAAAGCTGGATTTAAGATAAAAGCAAAAGGTGATGTAGTAATCAAAGGAATGGTTGAAGCGTGCATGATTGAGACTGAAGGTGACATAACTATTGGTTCTGGAATGAATGGTAGAGATATTGGGCATTTAAAGGCAGGTGGAAACATAACTAGTAAATATCTAGAAAATACTATCGTTGAAGCGGGAAAAAACGTTTTTGCAGATGCAATAGTTAATTCAGATGTTAGCGCAGGAATATCTGTTATTACCAAAGGTAAAAGAGGTGTTATTATTGGAGGAAAGGTTAAAGCTGCTGAAAAGATACAGGCAAAATCAATAGGTTCTAAAAATAATATACAGACAATTATAGTTATAGATTTAGAGGCATTTGTAGAAAGAAACAAAATGAAACTAAAAAATAAAGCTATCATTGATAGAGCAAATGCTCAGATCAAAGAAAAATCTGATACGCTTATAGATTATGATCAAAAAATTAAATATATAGCACCATTAGCTAAAAGAAGTCCAGATAATGCTAAATTGTACAAATTATTAATTTTGAATAAATCAAAACTAAGAAAAGAAATTAATGATTTAAAGACTTTAATAGTTGAGCAGAGTGGTGGAAAAAATGCAGGAAAAATAACTAATTATAAGGTAGTTTGTAGTGGCATAATTTATGCGAATACTAGAATTTCAATAGGTTGGTTAAAAATAAATGTAAGAGATGACATATCTTATTCAAAAATATACAATGACGGTGGTGAGTTAGCAGTTACTCAATTAACACCAGCCGATCTTGAGGAGGACAAAAAATGATGATTAGTAATTTAGATGAGCTAAATGAAATGCATATAGACATATTGAGAGAAATAGGAAATATAGGTGCTGGAAATGCAGCTACTTCATTATCTCAAATGCTTATGAAGAAAGTTGATATGAATGTTCCAGAAGTTAAACTTCTAGATTTTCAAGAAGCTACAGAATTGATGGGTGGTCCAGAAACTGTTGTTTTGGGTATATTAGTAAAAATGACTGATGATATAGAAGGAATGGTTATGTTTTTACTTAAGAAGGAATTTGTAAGTATGGTAATAAATTCTTTGATTGGGACAGAAGTTGAATCATTTGAACAAGTAGGAGAAATGGAATTTTCTGCATTGCAGGAAGTTGGTAATATTATGATAGCATCATATATTAATTCAATAGCAGGTCTAACAGGTCTTAGAATTGATATATCTGTACCAGCTTTAACTATTGATTATGCAGGTGCTATGCTTAGTGTTCCAGCGATAGAATTTGCAAATGTATCTGATAAAGTAATATTTATAGAAGAAAAATTTAAAGCTGAGGAAGAGGAGGTAGATAGTCATATACTATTGATACCTGATGTTAAATCACTAAATAAATTATTAGCGGGGCTGGGAATTGAAATATGATAAAAACGGTAAATGTAGGAATATCAGATATGAAAATTGTTAAAGATTCAGATGTGGTTGCAACATACGCATTAGGATCATGTGTTGGTATTTGTGTAATAGACAGAATAAAAAAAATAGCAGGACTTGTACATGTCATGCTACCGACAAATAATAAATTGGGGGATCCAAAACAAGTTTACAAATATGCCGATACAGGTATAGAAGCAATGATTAAGGAAATGGAAAAAATGGGTTGCGTTAGAATCAGAATGACAGCAAAAATTGCTGGTGGAGCGAAAATGTTTGAGATGAATGATTCTAAAAGCACCCTTGGAAATATAGGTGATCGAAATGTTGATGCTGTTAAGAAAGCATTAGCAGAGTTGAAAATACGAATTGTAGCTGAAGATACAGGATTGAATTATGGTAGAACCATTTTTTTTAATAGTGAAAATGGTGATTTAACAGTAAAATCTTATGCTAAGGGTACAACTGTTATATAAGGTGATGATATGGCGAAAACAATATGTGTAACAAATCAAAAAGGTGGCGTAGGTAAAACTACTACATCAAACGCTTTAGGATTGGGATTAACTGAAAAAGGCTTCAAAGTCTTGTTAGTTGATTTGGATCCTCAAGGTAATTTAAGCTTCAGTGTAGGTGCAGAAACTGAAGAGAGTAATACGATATATGATGTTCTTTCTGGGGGAGTTCCAGCAAATGAAGCTATTCAGAAAACAAAAATAATAGATATTTTACCTTCAAATATTGTGCTTAGTGGTGTGGATTTGGAGTTTACACAAACAGGTAGAGAATTTTTATTGAAAGAAGCTTTAGAAAGTATAGAAGATCAATATGATTACATAATAATAGATACTCCTCCTTCACTTAATATTTTAACTATAAATTCATTTGCATATGCAGAAATAATAGTTATACCAATGCTAGCTGATATATTTAGTTTGCAAGGAATAACTCAATTATATGAGACAATTGACAGAGTTAAAAAATATTGCAATCCAGGGATCAAAATAGAAGGAATTCTTTTAACAAGATACAATCATAGAGCAATTCTTTCTAGTGAAATCAAAGGAACAGCTGAATTAGTGGCAAAACAGTTACATACAAGTGTATTTGATACTTATATTAAAACTAGTATTGTTATTCAAGAAGCTCAAACTAAGCAAGAAAATCTATATAAATATGCTAGAGAAAATCCAGCAGTAAAATGTTATATGAATTTTGTTGAAGAATTACTATCTAGAGGTGTTTAATTATGGCACGTTCAAAAAAAGACTTTAGTAAAGAGGCCATGTATAAAAAAATCATGCCATCTATACTTATTAATAATGAAGATGAAAATGAAAATGATGAATTAGAGAGTAATATTACAAAAACAGAAAATGTAAATATATTTGCCGATAAAATAAACATAATGGATAAGAAAGATTTATCTCAATTACTTACAGAAGATGATGAAGCAAGTAAAACTTTAAAGAGTAACAAATTTATAAAGATGGACATGTCTGATAAATTATTTAAAAAAACATCAGCCGTAGACGCAGCTTTTGATAAAATAGAGAGAGCTATGCTTTCAAAGGATGATCTTAAGGAAGATGAAGTAGAAGATATTATTGAAGAAGATATCGAATCTAATGAAAATAATAAAAATATAGAAGATAACATGAGCAAGTCTCTAGATACTACTGATCAAATGTCTAATTTAGAAGAGATGAATGATAATTCTTCTTTAAATGAAGCAGAAGATACTAAATCTAAACCTTATACAAAAGAAGAAGGTCAAGCTTTAATAGATAAACTTCGATATTTTAATGAAAATAAAGTTTGGGAAATAATTGAAGAAGAGGAAACTGAAAATCAAACTGTAGAAAAGAAAGCATACAAAGATTTACTTTATGAGAAAGGATATATTTCTATAAATCCTTTAAGATATCTGATAAAGAAGAAATTGAAATTTGCTTTATCGAAATTTAGAGTTCCTGATGAAAAAATATTTATTCAAAATTTCATGAGAGATATGTTAGAAAAGTATCCTTGTGATGAGATAAATGGTGTAGAAAAAGAAGTCATGGAGATAGTAGAAAATTATGAAAATAGGTGTGAGATAGATTTTACAGCTGAAATAATAAAAGCTATAATACTATATAGGAAAAGAAATAAATGACATTCTTTTAATTTAATTAAAAGAATGTTGTTTTTATGTATATATCTTGATTTTTCAACCTATATATGGTAGAATGAATTAAGAAAAAAAGTAAATGAAAAAGATATTTTGAACCTGTGTTGTTCGAAAGTTTATTAATTCAACCTACGTGTATCATAAGGAATGTCGGGTCCTTTTATGGATGAAAAGCCTACTAGATAGGACTTCAGTAAGTAATTGGCAGACAATCCACCTGCTTGTAGCAGGTGTGGATTAAAAACTTTCGACAGTATGGGTTTTTTTATGTACCTAAAATCAGAAAAAGGTAAAATGAATTAAATGGCAATGTTATATTAATTAAATGCAAAATAAGCATTTGAAAAATCGGGAAAAAGTTAACAATATTTAGGAAAATGTATTGCAATTTGTTTTCCTAAAGGTTATAATAGTGTTTGAAAACGAAAGGAGAATTTTATGGTAACTATTAAAGATGTAGCTAGACTTTCAGGAGTATCAATATCTACCGTATCAAGAGTAATAAATGATTCGAAACCTGTAAGTCCGGAAGTAAGAAAAAAAGTTCAGGAAGTAATTGCTGAAACAGGATATAAGCCAAATGATATTGCAAGAAGCTTAGTTACAAAGAGATCGTATTTAATTGGAGTAATTATAAACGATTTAGCACAAAGCTATGTAGCAGATATAGTAAGAGGTATTGAGGAAATAGGAAAAATGTATGGATACGATATTTTATTGTGCTGTAGTTATTTTAGCCCAGAAGCTCAGAAAAAATATCTTCAACTATTAGATAGAAAACAAGCAGAGGGTATTTTCCTTGTAGGATATAATTTTGATGATGAAATAATTGACTTAGCAAACAGTTTGAAAAAACCATGTGTATACTTCACAAAAAAAATTACAGAAAATATGAAACATATTTCAATTGATAATTTTGATGCATCATATGAGGCAACAAAATATTTGATATCTCTTGGAAATGAAAACATAGCATTTGTTGGTGATTTTGAAGCTAGAAGTACAGTAGAAGAAGATAAAGTTGGTGGATTTAAGAAAGCACTTAAAGACAATGATATTGATTTAAAGAATGCTGAAGTTTTTGTTGCTAATGGTAGAAGACATCATAATTCATATGCTATTGGTGATGAAGTATTGGCTCAAGTAGACAAATTAGATGCTATACTTTGTTCAAGCGATGAATTAGCTATAGGTATAATGAACTATCTACAAGATAATGGTGTAAAAATACCAGAAGATGTATCTATTATGGGTATAGGTAACATAAAAGAATGTGAATATGTAAGACCTACATTAACAACAATTGGTGAACCATTCTATGACTACGGAGCTGTAGGAATGAGAATGTTGATAAAGACAATTAAAGGTGAAAATAATAATCAATCCTTTGTTGAATTACCATTTACTATAGAAAAAAGAAATAGTGTAAAGGTAAATAAATAAACTTTTTTGGAGGAAGAAATGGCACAGAAAAAAGCGAAAAGCAAATTAGCTTATGAGAAAAAATTTGTATGGGAAACTGCTAATAAAACTGAGAAAAAAGAAATAATGAAATTGGCTGATGAATACAAATTATTTATGGACGTATCAAAAACAGAAAGAGCATCAGCAAAAGAAATAATTAAACAAGCTGAAGCTAATGGATTTAAACCATTTGACCAAGTGGAAAAATTAACACCAGGAACAAAATTTTACGCTGAAAACAAGGGTAAAATGGTTGCAATGTTTATTATGGGAAACGATGCTATTGAAACAGGTATGAACATCGTTGGAAGTCATATAGATGCTCCTAGAATAGATTTAAAACAAGTTCCATTATATGAGGATGCTGGAATGGCTTTACTTAAAACTCATTACTATGGTGGAATTAGAAAGTATCAGTGGGTAACTATTCCTTTAGCATTATACGGAACAGTTGTAAAATCTGATGGTGAAGTTATTGAAATTAGTGTTGGTGATGATGAAAAAGATCCTGTATTCTATATCAGTGATTTGTTACCACATTTAGCTAAAGATCAAGGCGCTAAAAAATTAAATGAAGGAATAGAAGGCGAAAACTTAAATGTTATAGTTGGTGGATTCCCATTTGAAGATGATGATGAAAGTGATAAATTTAAAAGAAACATATTAGAGATATTATTTGATAAATATGGAATGGTAGAAGAAGATTTTGTTTCAGCAGAATTTGAATTAGTACCTGCTGGAAAATCTAGAGACGTTGGATTTGATAGAGCATTTGTAGCAGCTCACGGACAAGATGATAGAGTTTGTGCTTATCCATGTTTAAAAGCGATGTTTGAAGTTAAAGATAATAATAAAACAGCTGTTGGTTTATATGTAGATAAAGAAGAAATTGGAAGCGTTGGTAACACAGGAATGCATTCACAATTCTTTAACAATTTAGTAGCAGAAGTAATAATGAAAGCTAATGAAGGAAACTACAATGAAATCTTATTAAGAAGATGTTTAGCAAACAGTAATGTATTATCATCAGATGTTGCAGCAGCTTTTGATCCAAATTATGCAGCAGCATATGAGAAAAACAACTCAGCAATAATCGGAAAAGGTGTAACAATGGTTAAATACACTGGTTCAAGAGGAAAATCTGGTTGTAATGATGCTAATGCTGAATTTGTTGGAAAAGTTAGAAAATTGTTTAATGATGCAAATGTATCTTGGCAAACAGCTGAACTTGGTAAAGTTGATCAAGGTGGTGGCGGAACTATTGCTTATATCTTAGCTAATTACAATATGAATGTAATTGACTTTGGTGTACCAGTATTATCAATGCACGCACCAGTTGAATTGATTCACAAGTCAGATTTATATGCAGCATATATTGGTTACAAAGCTTTTATGTCTGATTTTGAGTAAAATATAAAATAAGAATATATAGATATATATGAAAAGATTCACTGATATTCAGTGAATCTTTTTAAATTAAAACATCGTTTGATAGACTTCTAATATTTATACTTATAATTATTTACAATTAGTATCTATTATTTTTTTCTTTTTGTGTAAAATAGATAATAGAATAAAACTAATTAGTGAAAATAATGGAATTAAGTAGAAAGTTAAATAACTTCCTATTCCATCATTTAAAAGTCCCACAATTACAGTTATTACTGTATAGAAAATAGCTGATGCAGTAGTTATAGTTCCTATAGCTAGAGCAGGACAGTTGCTAAATAATTCAGCTGCAAATATAACATAAGTTGGGTAACCTAGAGCGATGAAATAACCACTTAGTGATATTAAGATAAGCCCATTTTCCTTCATAAATATTCCGAAGAATGTTATGATAGCATTTGAAAGTAAGAATAATTTAAGGCCCTTGATTTTACCAATTTTTTGAAATAAAAATCCGCCGGTTAATCTTCCTAATGAAAATGAGATAAAAAATATTGTAGCAAATTTTGCTGACTGGATGGCATTAAAAGCATAACTTTTATTCATGTAATTAATAAACCAAGTAGAAATAATACCTTCACTAGCACTCATAAGTGCCATAGCAAATATAAATATAATTAGCAATGGATTTTTAAATAAATCTTTTTTATTAACCTTTGTATTCAGAGATTTTTCAGTATGAATTGTAGGTAATTTTAAAAACGAGCACAAAATAATGCCTATGAAAAATATGAAGCTTAAAGTGAAATAAATATGTCTCCACGATATATTATTAAATAGTAATTGACCATAAAAACTTTGACCGGTAAAACTTCCCATGCCATAACAAAAATGTGTTAGATTTATGAATAAAACTTCGTATCCAATGGAAACTATCGGTACTGTTGAATCTACGGATATTGAAATAAAACTTCTAGCAAAATTAAAAACAAAATAGAACAAGATAAGCATATATATATTTCCTATAAATAAAGAAGATAGTGAAATAATAAATGCAGTAGTTGACCCTACTATAAAGGTCCATCTTTGACCAAATTTTTCACAAAAAAGACCAGCAGTATAACAACCAACTATAGAACCAATTTGACTTAATGCTATAACAAAAGAAATCTGTGAATAGTTAACACTAAATTCATTTATAAAAAAAGGTATGAAATTAGCTCTTGCTGCTTCAAAAATTGCTAATGTGAAATAAGCATAAAATAGTGTGAAAAATATATAAATTTTACTAGATTGTGGTTTTTTCATAAATATTACCTCTTTTTTAAAAAATATTTGTTGTTTACAGGTTATTCTAACTTAAAAGTATTGACTTGTAAAGAAATATTTTATAAAATAATATTGGAGGATTATATGAAAACAGAAATATATGAAACAGAAAGACTTGAATTAAAATTATTAAAGCCAAACAATATAAATGCAAAAGAAATATTAAGATACTATGAAAGAAATTTTGAATTTTTAAAAATATGGGATCCGACTAGAGAAGAAGATTTTTATACTATAGATAAGCAAAAAAAAATATTGAAGATAGAGTCAGAATTTGCCAAATTTGGTGAACAATTTAGATTTTGGATCAATAAGAAAGATTCAAAAGAGATAATTGGTAATGTCTGCTTTAGTAATATAGTAATGGGAAATTTCCGTTCTTGTTTCACTTCATACAAATTAGATGAGGCAGAAATAAATAAGGGATATATGACAGAAGCTCTAAATGGAGCAATAAAAATTATGTTTGAGGAAAAAGGTCTGCATAGACTTGAAGTAAACATAATACCAAGAAATATTAGAAGCAGAAGAGTAGTAGAAAAATTGAATTTTATTGAAGAGGGATTATCGAAAAAATATCTCTTGATAAATGGAGTTTGGGAAGATCATCTGCATTATGCTAAATACAATGAGCAATTAGAAAAAAACATGTAGTAATTATGTAAATGGAGGATATATATGATTAAATTTATGCACACTTCAGATTTGTTGTTAGATCAAAAAATAACTAATAACAATTTTAGCTTGCGAGAAAGACAAAAAAAGAGAATGGAACTGATAGAGCGTTTTAGAAGATTACTAAAGATAGCGGCGGAGGAAAAGATTCAATACTTGTTCATTGCTGGAAATTTATTTGATAACAACTATATTAGTTATGGAAATTTGTTGCAATTGACAACAGAATTTTCAAGATTGAAAAACACAAAAATAATTATTTCTGATGGTAGTGCAAATCTAAATAATAGAAATTTAATCAAAAGTGTAAGATGGCCTTCAAACGTTTACTTGCAAAATGAAATATCTGAGATTACAAAGTTAACCTTTGATGATGGGATAAACATATATCTATGTGGTGGAGTTGAAAGTGAAAAATTAAGAGAAAATCTTTATAATATAGACACTAGAGAAGATAATATCAGTGTTTTATTATCAAGTTGTAATGTAGATAATTGCTGTAAGGAACCGTTCAAGTTAGATAGTAAATTGATAAGATATAAATTTGACTATTGTGCTTTAGGTGGTTCAAGTGAATATTTGAAAATCGACACAAATATATACTACCCTGGTAAAATTGCGCAGATAGATTTTGAAGAGACAAATACAAAATGTGGTTATATTTTAGGAGAATTAACTCCTAATGTGAAAGTGGATTATATAGCTTTAAATGAAAATAGATATGTTAATACTGAAATTAGTATAGATGCTGATGATAGTATGCTTAATATAATAGATAAGATTAGAAAAACTTCGAATTCTAAGGAATACGTTAGAATAAGATTATCAGGACAAATGAATAGTGATATTTCATTTGATGAAATAAAAAACGAAGCTAAACAGTTCTTTAATTATGTTGAATTTGATGAGAAGTTCAAGATAAAAGCAAAGAATTCGGAAAATGAAGGTAAATTTATGGGAAATATAATAGAAAGCTATATTGATCTTTTTGATAAAATGGATATGAATGATGTTAAAAATGAAAAAGCTTTTGAGTTAGGAATAAATTTACTTAAAGCGGAAGAGGTGGAAAATTAATGTATATCAAAGAATTAAACTTAGTATCTTTTGGAAAATTTATTGATAAAAAAATAAACTTTGAGAAAGGTTTCAATATAATACATGGAGATAATGAAGCTGGTAAAAGTACAGTTCATAATTTCATAGAAATGATGTTATATGGTTTTGAAGATAGTTCAAAAGATAAAAAAATAGAGTTATACAAAAAATACAGACCGTGGTTCAATGAAGATTATAATGGAGAGCTTTGTATAGAAAAAGATGAATTTGACTATTCAATAACAAAGAATTTTAATACAAATGAGAAAAACTTTGTTAAACATAATATTGAGACTGATGAAAGTGTACAGACACAAAGTCTAGGTGATTATAATGAATTAGGAGACTATTTATTTGGCATAAATAAGAGTATTTATACAAATACACTTAGTATAAAACAATTAGGTAATTCTACTGATGAAGAACTAGCAGAAGAACTTAGAAATAGAATTTGGAATTTAGGGCAAACAAAAGATGAAACTATATCAGTTGTAAAACTAATAAAAAAATTAGACGCTATGAAAAATGAATATGGTACAGTAGCTGATACAAACAGTTTATTAGGTCAATATAAAATAAGATTAACAGAATTAAATGAACTGAGAGAAGAGATTGTATCTGATAAAGATATAATTAACAAATTTGCAAATAGAAAAATAGTTATATTTGATGAAATTTCTGAAATTAATAAAAGATTATCTCAAATAGATGGAGAAATTGAAAATTTCAAATTGTTGGATTTAGCTAAAAAGAAGATGAAAGTAGATAAAATACTAGAAGAAATAAATATAGAAAAAGAGAAAATGGAAGAAGTCTCTGGAGCTAGAGATATAACTGTAGAAGAATATGAAGATGCTGTTAAACTCATAACTATTTTGGAGCAGATGAAAAATCAAAAAGATGAAATTGAGAGAGAATTTAGAAAAATAGAATCTGAGATTAATAAATTGACAAATAGAAAAGAATATTCGTTGAATTCAGATGGAGTAGTCGTAAATATCAATTTAGATTATAAAAAATATAAAGATACTGAAAGTAAAATAGATTCATTAAATCAAAAAGTAGAATCAGGTGAAAAAGATTTAGAACAATTTGATGCAGATGAGATACAAAAATATGATGATTATTTGGATAAAATTAAAGATGTGAATGAAACTTTAGAAAGATTAGATTTGTTAGATAGTAATAATGGAAAAGATGAAATAGATAAATTAATTAAATCTGCAAAAAAATCTAAAAATATAGCTTCATTGTTGTCGGTTGTGTTTCTAGTAGCTGCGGGTGGTTCGGCTTACTTAGGTATGATGCAAGGTGAAATGTATTATGCTGGTTTAGTGGCAGCTGTACCAGCAATTTTTGCTATTAGTAAAAGAGGAAAAAGTAGTAAAAAAATATCTGAATTAGAGAATCAATTGCTTGGAATGAATCTAGATGTAGAACATAGAGAAGTTTTAAAAAAAGAGTGTGAGGATATGATTCAGAAATTGATTGATGATTCTGAGACTGGTTCTTTGGATGGATTGATTTCAAAATGCAAGAATTTTAGGGCTATAAGACAAGAGTATGATAACAAGTTGAAAATGCTTAATTATGATAGAAGTGTAATTGATAGTATGCAACTAAATCAAGATAAATTGAAAGATAATTTGTTAGATAGATTAGCTGAATTTGATATAACTGAATTAAATGATGAAACTATTAAAAACATGAATGAAATGATGATAGTTAAAAATGAGATATTGAATGATATTGATAATAAAAAAATAATACTTGAAGGTTTAGAGAAACAATATAAGAAATCAAGAAAAGATTATAACTATGAGAACGGAAGATTTGAGATCATTTTAAAGAACAATAATATAAGTGATGTAGATGAATTTAAGAAACAAACAAACAATAGCTATATGATTATACAGATAAGAAGTAAAATAGAAGGATTAGAAAGAATTGCTAAAGATGTATTAGAAGATATGACTTATGAAGAGTTGACTAAAAAAGTGAATGAATTAGACGAGTCATTGAGATCAATTTCTCTTTCAGATGTTAAGAGTAAAGAGAATGAAATTAAAACATTGAACGATGGAAAAGATGATTTATATATGGAGCTAGATAATATTGATAATCAAATATTAGCAACGGAATCTAATAATAAAAAATTAGTAGAAATAGAAGAAGAAATAGAGTTTTATTATAAGAGAGTTTTGACTTGTAAAGAGAAAATAGAAGTAATAGATATTACTAAGAAAAATATTTTGATGATTGCAGATTATATAAAAGGTGATTTTATACCTGTTTTAAAAAGTGCAATCAGTGAAAATTTCACCTTTGTAACTGGAGGAAAATATTCTGAAGTAAATATAGATCAAGCTATGAATATAGCAGTAATAGATTCTAGAAACAATGAAAGTATACCACTTAAATCATTAAGTGGTGGAACATTAGATCAACTTTATATGTCACTTAGATTGGGCGTTAGTTCTCTAATTAGTGATAATAAAGATATACCTTTAATACTTGATGATAGTTTTATTCAATATGATGAATCTAGATTGATAAAATCATTAGAAATACTGCAAAGAGAAAGTCAAAGAAGACAAGTAATTATTTTGACATGTCAAAAACGTGAACAAATATTGGCAGATAGATTAGAGTTAGACTATAATCTAATAAAATTAATGTAGAATGTAGGTAAGTGTGGGTAAGAATATGAGAATTTTTGCGATAGGGGATTTACACCTAGATGGCAGACAAGAAAAACCAATGGATGTATTTGGTGAAAATTGGATTGACCACGAAGATAAAATATTTAAGTATTGGAAAAATAATATTAGTTCAGATGATTTAGTACTCATTCCTGGTGATATTTCTTGGGCGATGAAATTAAAAGATGCTTATGAAGATTTAAAAAAGATAGACGAGCTACCTGGGAAAAAAGTTATGATTAGAGGAAATCATGATTTTTGGTGGGAAAGTAAGAACAAGATGAATAACTTAGATCTTACTTCAATAAAATTTATTGTTAAAGATTCTGTAGAATATGAAAACGTAGCGGTATGTGGAGTAAGAGGTTGGTTCAATGTAAACACATCTGAATTAGATGAAGAGCTGTCAGAAGAGGAAAAAACCACTATAGAGGCTAATAGAAAGCATAATTTGCATATATTTGATAGAGAATTAATTAGATTGAGAAATTCAGTAGAAAAAATCAAAGATTTTTCTGGACTTAAAATTGCAATGTTGCATTATCCTCCTTTTAAAATAACAGGTGAACTCAATGAGTTTGGTAAAATATTAAAAGAAGGTAATATAGATTTATGTTTATATGGACATTTACATGGAGAAGAAGGACATAAATTAGTTAATGAGGGGAAATATGACGGAGTAGAATACATTTGTGTATCGAGTGATTTTTTAGATTTTAAGATTAAAGAAATCACATTGGATTCTTTACAATAAAAAAAGGATGATGATTTGATAGAAAAAATATTAGATATTCTTGAAAAAGCTAAAGATGAAGTTTCAATAATCAAAGATATGGATAAAAAGAATAGCTACTATGAAAAAGAACAATTTGTAGATGAAGAAGGTAAAACAGATTGTAATCTATTTTATGGTGATAATTTAGATGTAATGAGTTTTTTATTAGATAAAAAAGAACAATTAGATTTGATATATATTGATCCACCATTTGCGAGCAAGGCTAATTATTCTACAAAAATCAAATTAAAGAACAAAGATGATGAGATAGTAAAATTTAATTCATTAGTTTATAGAGATAATTGGAAAGAAGATATTATTGGTTATTTGGAAATGTTAACACCAAGATTAATGTTGATGAGAGAACTTTTATCTGATAGGGGAAGTATTTATATTCATGTTGATTGGCATGCTAGTCATTATGTAAAAATAATACTTGATGAAATATTTGGCAGAGATAATTTTATAAATGAAATTATTTGGAATTATAAATCAGGTGGAGCTAGTAAAAAGAGATTTTCTAGAAAACATGATACTATATTTTTATACTCTAAAACAAATGATTATATATTTAACTCTAAAAAAGAAAAATCATATAATAGAGGATACAAAAAATACGGATTCAAAGGTGTAGAAGAGTATGTAGACGATATAGGATGGTATACTTTAGTTAATATGAAAGATACCTGGGAAATAGATATGGTAGGTAGAACTTCTAAAGAGAGGGTAGAGTATGCTACTCAGAAACCTATAAAACTGCTAAAAAGAATCATAGAAATATCATCAAATAAAGATTCTATTGTGGGAGATTTCTTTTCTGGTTCTGGTACTACAGTTGCTGTAGCTTCAGAATTAGGTAGAAAATGTATATCTGTTGATTCTTGTAAAAAATCAGTTTCAACGATTCAGAAAAGATTGATTGATAATGATATTAGTTATAGATATTTTGAAGATAAAAAAAATAGCAAAGATAATAATTTTTCAGTGGTATGTAAAATTGAAAATGGAAAAGTAAATGTTAATAACATTAAGTACAAAGATGTTGATAAATTACCAATAAAAAAGAAAGAACGTGAAGAATTTTTAAAATTAGTTTCAATAAATAAAGACGTTGTAATTGATTATATTTTAGAATGTGTGTATATTAATAATATTATTAGAATATATAAAGCACTAGATAATCAAGAAAGCAAAGAAGATAATAATGATGAAACAATGATATATGAAGTAATATATAAAATAGTAGATATATTTGGAAATTATATGTATGTAAAAAACCCACTCGCTTAGAAGTGGGTTTTTTACATGTTTTACTAATATTTATACTTATGGATGAGCGTTTTTAGTTCATATTTGAATATCTGTAATCTGAAATTGGGTTCAAACAATCTTTTATGCTTCTAGGATTAACCCATTTATACATATTCATAATACTTCCTGCTTTATCATTAGTGCCAGAATTTTTTCCACCACCAAAAGGTGATTGACCAACTACAGCACCTGTAGATTTATCGTTTAGATAGAAATTACCAGCAGACCCTCTCAGCATAGTTTCAGCTTCTATTAGAATAGCTCTATTTTGTGAAAATATAGATCCAGTTAATGCATAATTACTAGAATCTCTACATAATTTTAAAGTATCTAGATATTTTTCGTTTTCATATACATAAACCGTTAAAACAGGTCCAAATATTTCTTCCTTCATAGTTATAAACTCAGGATTACTTGTTAATATAACAGTAGGTTCAATGAAATAGCCTTTGCTGTCATCGTATGTTCCGCCTGCTATAATTTTAGCATCATCAGCTTGATTTGCTAAATCTATATAGTGTGAAATTTTATCAAAAGCTTTTTTATCTATTACTGCTGAAAGTAGATTTCCTCTATCTTCTGCACTTCCAGTTTTTATAGTAGATAATTCTGAAGTAAGTTTTTCAAGTATTTCTTCAGATAAAGATTTTGGTATATACATTCTAGATGTAGCAGAGCATTTTTGTCCTTGATATTCAAAAGCGGCTCTAATAACATTGGCTATGACTACATCAACTTTAGCTTCCTCATGAACGAAACAGAAATTTTTTCCACCTGTTTCTCCTACTAAACGAGGATAGCAAATATAATTTTCAATATTTTCTCCAACTTTTTTCCAAATTTCTTTGAATGTTTTAGTTGAACCAGTAAAGTGGCAACCAGCGAAGTTTTTATCTGATAATACTAAATCTGTGATTTGAGATGCTTTACCAGGTATAAAATTGATAACGCCATCAGGTAAACCAGCTTCTTTTAGTAATTGATATACTACATATCCAGAGTACACAGCACTAGAAGCGGGCTTCCATACAACTGTATTGCCTGCCATAGCTGGAGCAGTACATAAATTTGAAGCTATAGATGTAAAGTTAAAGGGAGATACTGCATAAATAAATCCATCTAATGGTCTATAGTCAATCATGTTGATACTATCTTCAGATTGCAATGGTTGAGAAGCATATATATCGCTTAGAGCCTTTGCATTAGCATTGAAAAAATCAGTTAATTCACAAGCAGCATCTATTTCAGCTTGATGAAAAGTTTTTGCTTGGCATAACATAGTTGAGGCATTTAATTTTTGTCTCCAACTTGTTTTTGCTAACATACCAGCTTTTAAAAATATTTTCATTCGCTTATCATAGCTCATATCTTGCCATGTTTTTTTAGCTTCCATAGATACTTTAATAGCAAGTTCTATTTCATCTTTTCCTGCAAGATGATAATTTGCTAGTATAGTGTCCTTTTCATATGGAATAGTGCATGGTTTTGTATTATTTGTTCGAATTTCTTTACCACCTATAATTAAAGGTATATCCAATACTTCTTTTCTCATAGAAGCAATTTCTTTCTCTAATTCTTCTCTTTCTGGGCTTCCAGGCAAATAAGATAGAACAGGCTCATTGACAAAATCATTGATTTTAAAAATATTATTATTCATATGTCCTCCTAGTTAATTTTTACTTTACTTAATTCTATCACTTGACAAGAATATATGCAATCAAAAACTTTTGACAATTATAGAAAAGCGTTGCTTGGCTTTTTATAATAAACTAAAATTAACGAAAGGATATGTTTTAGAAAGATAAAACGCAAATGAACATAAAAAAATATTATGAAATATGAAAAAAAACATCAAAAATATGGTGGCTACCTTTGGTAACTACTAATAAAAATGTAAAAAAAACAGCCTGAGCTGTTTTTTAAAAAGTATTTACATCAAATTTTCATTATATACAGCTCTAGTTCCGCCTACAAATTTTCTTCTTGTTCTAGCGCAAACTAAGTTGGCTTCACCTATTTTTTTTACGCTAATTCTAACGGGTACAGCAACTTCTTTTAGGTGCATACCTATAAGTGTGTCGCCTATATCTATGCCAGCATCTGCTTTTATATGCTCTACTGCTACAGCGTCATCGAAAAACTTGTAGGCAGCTGTAGAAAATGAGCCACCTGCTTTAGGCATTGGCACAACATTAACTTCTTCTATGTTTAATTTGTCAGCTAATACTCTTTCAGTTATAATTGCTCTGTTTAGATGTTCACAACATTGAGTAGCTAAAAATATTCCTTTTTCTTTAGTGATTGAGTAGATTGAATTAAATAGAGTTTCTGCTACTTCATAATTAGAATTACTACCTATCTTATCACCACAAACTTCGCTAGATGAACATCCAACTACTAAAATTTGTCCTTTTTTTAAATCAATTGCATCTATGAATTCTGCAACTGCTTTAGAAATTTGACTTTCTATATCTTTAATCATATAAATACACTCCTTATCATGATATATGCATAATTATAACACTGAATATTGCAATAATCAATGATAAAGCTAAATATTAAAATGAATAATAATAAGCTGAAAAGTGGTATGTAAAATATTCAGTTGAATAATCTTCTCAAAGCCTCTTAAATTCACAATTATTTTCTTGAAAAAACTGCTATTAAAGGGTATAATATATTGATATATTAGATTTATAAAAATTAGGAGGCATTATGACAGTTAGATTGAGATTTGCACCAAGTCCAACAGGTTATTTACACATAGGTGGACTTAAGAGTGCTCTTTATAATTACGTATACGCAAAAGGACATGAAGGAACATATATATTAAGAATAGAAGATACTGATAGAACTAGATTTGTAGATGGAGCTATAGAAAATTTGATAGATTCATTACAATGGGCTGGAGTTAAACACGATGAAGGTGTTTTTATTGAAGATGGCAAATTAGTTCAAAAAGGTGAGTTTGGTCCTTATGTACAATCGGAGAGATTAGATTTATATAAAAAGCATATAGATATTTTATTAGAAAAAGGATATGCATATTATTGTTTCTGTACAAAAGAGAGATTAGATGAAGTTAGAGAAAAACAAAAAGCGAATAATGAAACACCTATGTATGATAAACATTGTAGGAATTTATCAAAAGAAGAAGTTGATGCTAAAATAGCAGCTGGCGAAGAATATGTTATTAGACTTAGAATGCCTGAAAACAAAGATATCACTTTCCATGATGCTATAAAAGGTAGTATAACTATTAATTCATCTGAAGTAGATGATCAAGTATTGATAAAATCAGATGGATTCCCAACATATCATTTTGCTGTTGTTGTAGATGATCATTTGATGGAAATTTCACACGTGGTTAGAGGTGAGGAGTGGTTAACTTCTACACCTAAACAACAAGTGTTATATGAATATTTTGGATGGAATGTACCTGAGTTTGTTCATTTACCAACGCTATTAAATGCTAATAGAAAAAAATTGTCAAAAAGACAAGGTGATGTAGCAACATCAGATTTTAAAAACAAGGGATATTTACCAGAAGCACTAGTAAATTATTTGGCTATGGTTGGATGGAGTCCTAAAGACAATAAAGAGATATTCAGTTTAGACGAATTAAAAGAAGAATTCGATTTTGAAAGAGTTTCAAATACAGGCGGTGTATTTGATGTAGATAAATTGAATTTCATAAATAATCATTATATAAAAGAAACTGATGCAAAAAGAATTGCAGAATTAGCAGTTCCAAGTATAGTTGAATCTGGACTTATGACTGAAGAAGATGCAAAAAATAGATTTGATTGGATAGTATTAGTAACTGATGCGTTAAAAGAGAGATTAAACTTTGTATCTGAAATAACTCAACACATGAATATATTCTTTGGGGAAGAAACTACTTTTGAAAATGATGAAGCTAGAGAAATATTAAACGGAGAGCAAGTCGTAGAATTATTAAAATCATTAGTTGAAGAATTAGAAGCTATAGAAGAAATAAATGAAGAATTTGCAGGATCTATATTTAAAGTGTTGAAAAAGAAAACTGGAATTAAGGGTAAAAATTTATTTATGCCTGTAAGATGTGCAGTGACTGGTCAAATGCATGGACCTGATATGGGTAAAATTCTTATTGCACTTGGAAAAGAATTAACATTAAAAAGAGTTAATCACTTGATTGAAACACTATAAGAGGAAAGTATGATGAAATTATATAATACCTTGAACAGAAAAATAGAAGAGTTTAAACCTATAGAAGCGAATAAAGTAGGAATATACACTTGTGGTCCTACTGTATATAAATATGCTCATATAGGAAATTTGAGAATTTATATTCATGAAGATATATTGGTTAAATCATTTGAATATTTAGGATATGATGTAAAAAGAGTAATGAATGTTACTGATGTAGGACATTTAGAATCAGATGCAGATGATGGTGAAGATAAAATGCTTAAATCGGCAAAGGATGAAAATAAATCAGTTTGGGATATAGCAAAATTTTATACAGAAGCATTTTTTAATGACTGTAATAAATTACATATACAAAAACCAAGTGTCATCGGAAATGCAACAGACTATATAGATGATTACATTGAGTTTATTAAGACATTAGAAGAAAAAGGATTTACTTATTTCACTAATGGAAATGTATATTTTGATATTTCTAAAAAAGAAGATTATACGAAACTATCTGGACTTAATTTAGATGATTTAACAGTAGCACACAGAGAAGGTGTAACTGTTGATGAAAACAAGAAAAATCCTCAGGATTTTGTGCTTTGGTTTACAAAATCTAAATTTGATAATCAAGCTATGAAGTGGGATTCACCATGGGGAATCGGCTATCCTGGATGGCATATAGAGTGTTCAGTTATAGCTCTTAAAAATTTAGGACCACATATGGATATTCATTGCGGTGGAGTAGATCATATTCCAGTTCACCATACAAATGAAATTGCTCAAACAGAAAGTTATACTGGACAAGAATGGGTAAATCATTGGTGGCATGGAGATTTCTTATTAGATAAAGACAATGGAAAAATGAGTAAATCTAAGGGAGAAATTCTTACAGTATCAGTTCTTGAGAAAAATGGATTTGATCCTTTAGTATATAGATATTTTGTTTTAAATTCACATTACAGAAAGCAATTAGCTTTTAGTTATGAATCATTAGAGCAATCTAAAGCTGCTTACAATAAACTTAAGAAAAGAACCCAATCATTTAAAAATGAAGGCGAACTTAGACAAGAAAATTTAGCTAAATATAATGATAACTTCAAAGAATGTTTGAAAGATGATTTGAATACAGCAAATGCTATAACTGTTCTATACGATGTAATCAAGGCAGAAGATTTGAATGGTGCTGAAAAAATCAATCTAATTGAAAATTTTGAAAAAGTATTATCACTAGGGTTGTTTGATGTTAAAGAAGAAGCTAAAGTGAGCGATGACCTTGCGTCATATGTTGAAGATATGATTGAAAAAAGAAAAGAAGCTAAGAAAAATAAAAATTTTGCCTTAGCAGATGAGATACGAACTGAATTGCTTTCTAATGGTATAGAAATAAAAGATACTAGAGAAGGTGTAGTTTGGAGCAAAATTGATGGCTAATGAAAAAGTATTAAGTGAATCAAAATTATTGACAAACATAAAAAAAGTCAATAAAGCAAATGAATTAGGTGCAGCTCAATTGGCCTTTGTAGGAGATGCAGTATATGAGATGTTGGTTAGAGGATATATAGTAGAGAACCATGATTTTAATGTGCATGCAGCTCATAAAGAGGCGATTAAATTTGTGAGTGCAAAGGCACAATCAGCTTTAATTAGAGCTATTGAACCTGATTTAACTGATGAAGAGCGTTCTGCCTTCAAAAGAGGAAGAAATGCAAAAATCACAACTGCTCCTAAAAATCAAGATATGATTGACTATAGAATGGCTACTGGATTGGAAAGTTTATTTGGATATTTGTATTTGAAAAATCGAGAAGATAGAATCTTGGAATTATTTGATGAAATAGTTGAAAAGAGGAAAGAAATATGAGAAAAATAGCTGGAAGAAAACCTGTTATAGAAGCGTTGAAAAATGATGTTAAAATTGATAAATTAATAATTGGAAGAGATATTAAAAAATCTTTTTTAACTGATGTACTGAAAATTGCAGAAAAAAAAGGAATTGAAGTTAATTTTACGGATAAACAAGGTTTAGATGATATGTCAGAAACTTTGAATCACCAAGGAATTATAGCTATAGCAGGAGAATTTGAATACAAAGAATTAGAAGATGTTTTTGCTTTAGCTGATGAAAGAGGAGAATCACCTTTTATCGTTATTTTAGATGAAATAACAGATGTTCATAATCTAGGTGCTATCATTAGAACTGCTGAATGTTTAGGAGCTCATGGAGTAGTTATCCCTAAAAATAGAGCAGCTAGTGTAAATGCAGTTGTTGATAAGACTTCAGCAGGTGCAGTTGAATATTTACCTGTAGTTAGAGTTACTAATATAACAAATACACTTAAACAATTAAAAGAAAAAGGCTTGTGGATATATGGAGCTGATATGAGTGGAAATGTTATATATAAAGAAAATCTGACAGGTCCTATAGGAATCGTAATAGGAAATGAAGGTAAAGGAATATCTAGACTTGTGAGAGAAAATTGTGATGCTATGATAAAAATACCAATGAGTGGAAAAACTAATTCATTAAATGCTTCATGTGCAGCTTCAATTATGATTTATGATATAGTTAGACAAAGGGGCTAATATGTCTAGAACTAAGAGAGAAATTCTTTTTGTAGATGGATATAATATGGTCAATCAGTGGAAGAATTTAAGAAATATTCAATCCATTGATAATGCTAGAAGGCAACTTATAGAATCTTTTGTTGAATATCAAGCATATAAGGGTATAGAAGTAATTATAGTTTTTGATGCTTATATGGTTAAATCTTTTGGTGAAAATATAGAAAAACACTCTGGTGTTAAAATTGTGTATACAAAAGAACACCAAACAGCAGATACATATATAGAAATGCAGCTTGATAAACTTGGCAGAAATGAAAAAGTTATGGTAGCAACATCAGATGCTAAGATTCAAGAAATTGCTTTATCGAGGGGCGGAATTAGAATTTCTTCTAGTGAAATGTTTTATGAGTTAACTCATACAAAAGATGAAATTAGAAGAAAAACTAACAAAATAAAACCAAAGGCGAAGATAGCTGCATCTATTGATAATAATACTTTAGAGCTATTGAAAAAACTTAGGGATGAAATAGATTAATTATATTATTATTTATTTCAATATACATTATTGAAGTTTTTAGAAACTTTTTAAAAACTTTCTAAAAGTTATCTAAATTCATCTGAAAAATGTAGAAATAAGGCTTGCATTTTATTTTTTACTGAGGTATAATTACATTATAAAAATTCCCCCTCTATTTATTATATTTAATTTTACCAAGTGCTTTGCACTTGGTTTTTTTTTCTCTTTTTTGGATAGAAAAATAAAAATACCGTTCCAAATAAGGAACGGTATATATTTTAATCTAGTAATTCTAGATAGATTTCATTAACTTTTTTTTCTTCTGCAGATTTGATAGTGATTTTCAAATCATCAAATTCGATAATTTCACCTTCAACAGGTATTTTACCAAACTTATTGATTATTAAACCATTGACTGTTGAAACATCATCTTCATCATATAAAGATGGATCTCTTCCGATTGTTTTTAACATGTCATCTAAATCAGCGTTGCAAGAAATTTGATATTTTGTATTTGATAGTTTTAGAAAATATTGTTCTTCTTCTTCATGTTCATCGTATATTTCTCCAACTAACTCTTCAACTATATCTTCTATAGTAATTAAGCCTTCTGTACCACCATACTCATCTATCACAATAGCCATGTGAGTTTTATTTTTCTGTAATTCTTTTAGTAAAATAGATATTTTTTTATTAGGTGTGATGAATAAAACTTTTTTTGAAATGGATTCTAAATTTTTTTCACCTCTGCTAATCATTGATATAAAATCTTTTTCATGAATTACACCAATAATATTATCTATTTTATCTTTATAAATGGGCAATCTAGAAAAACCTGATTCAATAAAAGTATCTTTAATTTCTTCGATATCATCATCAATATCTATTGCTACTATATCTATACGAGGTGTATAAATATCATCTGCTGGTACATCATCAAAGTCTATAGCTTGCTTGATGAGTTCACTTTCATTATTATTTAGAACACCTTCATCTTTAACTTCATCTATAATAGTTTTTAATTCATCTTCAGTGTAACTAGGTGAATTTTCATTTTTGAAAATACTATTGATGAGTTTTTTCCACAATGAAAATATAGCGTTTAATGGTAGAAGTATAACGTGTATAATTCGGATAGACCCTACAATAGTAAGTACAAATTTTTCTGGATATTTTTTTGCTAAAGATTTAGGAGTTATTTCTCCAAAAATCAAAACAATGACAGTCATTACTATTGTTGAAATAGTAGGACCTTTATTTCCAAAAACACCTGTGAAAAACAGAGTAGCTAAAGTAGCTGAAGTGATATTAACTATATTATTACCTATTAAAATAGTAGATAAAAGTTTATCATAATCTTCAGATATTTCCAGTACTTGTTTTGCCTTTTTATTACCCTCTAGTGCTAAATTTTTTATTCTAATTTTGTTAAAACATGTAAAAGCTGTTTCAGTCGAAGAAAAATATCCCGACATGAAAATTAATGCAATTAATGCAATGACCAGACTTGTCCCGTCACCGTCCATATATTTTCTCACTCTCCTTTTTGATATATAAATCATTATATATCATTCGGTAATACTTATCAATACTTTTTATATAGAAAGTTGATGTAAGTTTATAGACAATTTTAATCTTTAGTGATAAAATACTAGTACGATTGGTGGTGTTTGTATGATTGATAACAATTTAGTTCATCTTCATGTTCATTCCGAATATAGTTTATTAGATGGAATGAGTAGAATAAAGAACATAGTTGAAAAAGCAAAAAAATTAAATATGAAGGCAGTTGCTATTACCGATCATGGTACCATGTATGGTGTAGTGGAATTCTATAAACAGGCGGTTAAGGCAGGTATAAAACCTATCATAGGTTGTGAACTGTATTTAGCGAGTAGAAGTAGATTTAAAACTGACTCTGTAATAGATAGAAAAAGATTTCATATCACTATGTTAGCAAAGAGTCAAAAAGGATATGTAAATCTAATGAAATTATCTTCACTAGGATTTACAGAAGGTTTTTACTATAAACCTAGAATAGATGATGAATTATTAGAGAGATATGCTGAAGGACTTATATGTCTTAGTGGATGTATAAGTGGAGATATAGCTAAATATATTTTG